>JACCDG010196840.1_pt1 | contig 67660 bp, 74 predicted proteins | sample 7442471 | NCBI WGS metagenome assembly JACCDG01 (sample SAMN15323444, study PRJNA562643) | freshwater metagenome | isolation source: river surface water | place: USA:Blue River Watershed | collected 2017-08-17 | reverse complement strand
GTCGTTGTTGATCATTGTTTGTGTTTCACCAGCAGGGTTGGTGCCAAGTGCGTCATCAGCGCAGACGCCGACAAAGTATCCTCTTGAGTTGTAAGTAGCATCTCGTGTGCCTCTCTTAACAACGGCAGGATTTTGTGTGGTGTCTGATGTATCGATCATGACGATATCACCGGCAAGAATTGGGTTGGTGCTAAGTTTGTTGTAGTTAGCAGCCACTACTGAATTTAATGCTCTTAATGCCATTTTATTTATTTCTCCTTTTAATTTCTTTTTTCCTTTAAGTAGAATTAATTATTTCGTAATTAATCCTCCATCCCAGTGCGAACTTCTGGTGTTGTCCATCCAATGTTTCGCAGAGCGCTTTGGATGTCTGAAGCACCGCTCAAATCAGCGCTAGCAACTCTAACCGCAGGGTTGAATGAGATGCTTGCTGTTGCTTTCTTGCCGTTGCTTGAAGCAGAGGCAAATTTTTCTGCATTAGCAGCTGCTGTGGTGAGCATAAGTTTGGTTTGTCGAATCATTGCGGTAACTGTGAGTCCGTCTGAAAGCATACCTTCAGCGTAAGAATCAACATCATTGGCAGGAAGGATTCCTGCAGTAGCAAGTTTGGTAGACATAGCATAAGCTGTCTTAAGTCTCGCTCTATAAAGTTCGGCTTCTTTTTCCATAGCCGCTTCGTCGTGCTTCTTAGCGGTGTCAATAGTGACACCTTCGGGTGTTTTGATGCTTAGTTCAGCTTCGTGCTCTTTATCGCCTCTCATGAGGTTTCGGAGCATAGTTGCATAATGATCTTCTTTGTTTTCTTTTTCAGCATGATATTCGGCTCGATCTTCATGATCTTCGTCGTCATGCATTTCAGCAAGCTTGTTGGCAGTTTTAATTGCCTTAAAGAGGTCTAGAGCCTCAGCGTAAGTGAGTTTGCCCATATCTTCGTCGCTGACGCCAGCGGTTTTAAGAGCAAACGCAAGAGCTTCTTCAGCTGCTTCTTCGTCAAATTCTCCAAGTGTGGATGAATTAACGGTTCGCTTTCGTGGAAGCTTGCCTTCGGAAGGCACTACTACTTCGTGGTATAGTCCTTCATCACCCTGTGAAGGGATTTCAAGAGGATCAAATTCAAGGGCGTAAGCATCGGCATCTTCGGGAGTGCCATCAAACTTAGTTTCCTTCAGTGATTCTTCAAGTCCTTTGATTTTGCTGATTAGATCAGTAAAAGTAGGAATTTCGTTTTCTGCATAGTCGAGGGTGTCGAATTCAGAGTCAGTAAGGTTACCTTTCTGGGTCTTGTGAAAATCCTCTTCGAAAGTTTGTTCGTCCTTGGCGTGTTCGAAACCATTCTTTCGAGAGACATGTTCAACTTCTGAATCTTCTGCCATAGCAGCGAGAATTGTTTTTCGTAGTTCTTTTCGAGCTTCAATATTCATTCTTTTGTCTCCATTGTCATTTGTGTCGTGATCTGTTGCTTGATCCTTAGAATCTGCATCCATATCACCTAGAACAGCTTCGAGTGCCTCTTCGACATCTCTAATTTTATCTGCAGGGACTGTGATGTGGATCGTAGCGATTTCATCTTCATCTACTTCGTCGTCGTCATCAGGAGTATCTTCGTCATGATCTTCATCATGCATTTCTTCAGGGGATTCATCTTCGAAGTTTTCGTCGTCATCAGTCATTTTACCATTGAGATCGCTGAGCATTTCTTCGACTTCGATACCTTCGGACTCAAGAAGCTTAGGAAGGAAATGTTCTCTAATAGATAGAGCTACATCTTCTGCCTCATCTTTGTCCATGGCGAGTCTTTGCATCAAGTCCTTTTTGCATTGCTTAAGGTCTTGTGCATCAGTAGATGCAATTTCGTGCATCTTCATTGCTTTTTTGATTCTTTGTTCGCTATGACTGTCTTTCATTGTTATTTTTCCGTACATAATATTAATTAAGTGTTATGTTTAATTAACCTTCATTAATCCATACAATATTTGCTTCTAAAACTCCTGGTTCTCCTTCAACTTTTTTCACTTCTGAGACAGATAGTGTGTTGCAGTCGTAGCAGTAAGTTTTTCTGCTGTTTCGTGAGGCTGTCTTTGAACCGCAAGCTGGGCAAACTAGACCAACTGGGAGTTTGTGGGCAGCCATCTTATTAAAATCTTCCTGTAGAGCTTCTGCATAAACATCGGCTGTTGTCTTATATGAAACTCGTGTCATAACTCTAGACTTAGCCATTGCCATGCCTGGTGCTGCTGGGGCGGGTGCCGCCATAGCGTTTGGCTGTGTAGCCATTCCTGCTTCTGCTCCTCCGATTCCTCCAACAGGGGGTGTAGCTGGTAGTTCAGCTTCTTCTTCCACTGGAGTTGCAGCTCCTTCTTTTTCGGGAGGGGCTACTTCAACGATGAATCGGTATTTGAGTTGAGCATTACATGAATTGCATTGACCTTCGCCATTTGCGATATCTACATCTTTTGAGCCACACTGTGGGCATATAGTACCCCAAGGTGAAACGTTGCCTGGTTCTGGTGATTCATCGATTCCTGGTGTTGCTTCAGCTTCTGGTGATGCTCCTGTTAATGAACCGAGTCCCATGTCTCCCAATCCTGCCATAGGATCAGCGGCTGGGGCGGGAGTTCCTAAAGCGGCAGCAGGATCAGCGGGTGCAGCAGGAGCACCGGGGGCACCTGGAAGTCCGAGACCTTGTGCAATTTTGACAAGTTGCTTTAGTCGCGCGATTTTCTTCATAGATTTAACACTGTCTGACATTACAATGCTTCCTGCCTGTGGTTTTGGCGCGCCCATTGTTGCTTCCATGCCGAGAACTTCATCAAATGAAATTGGTCTACTTGGTTCAACGACTGCTCCAACTGGTTCAATCATTTTCTCAAGCATGTCTTCATCTTGGAAGGGAGTATTTTCTTCTTTATTAATTTCTGGCTTAAATGTCTTGGTCGCTCTGGTGCTGACTTTGCCGCACACCATGCCTGATTCGTCAACATTGATTTCGGTGAGTGCGAATGTGTTTCTGTCAATTTCATATCCTGAATTTGAGAGAAGTTCTACTGCGAAATCTCTGAATTTTTGATTAAATGCAGCGTCTTTGATATCTGCTTGGATGTCTTCAAGTGTTGCATAGATTGTTGTAGCGTGTGTTGTTTCATCAATGACTTTAACTTCTGCTGTTCTCATTGACTTAGCTAGAACATTTTCAGCAGCTTTGTTATGTGAGCAGAATAATTTCGCGGCTAGAACGATCTTGTCTGTTGCAATATTCTTTTCGTTTGCCACATCAGCGAGCCATTGAACGATGGTGCTATGTATGCTTGTTTTTGATGCTGTTCTGCTAATTTTATTTGAAGCCGCGCGGATTTTATTGACTTGATCAGCCATGAAGTCTGCTGGCATTTCGTTTACGGCGTCAACCATTTGATCTGGATTTGCGCCCATTTCTTCACCGGCGAGTGAAAGACCTGTCACTGCTCCGTTCATAGCTTCGGTGTCTAGTTCAGGTTCATCTTCCACAAGTGCTTCTTCCATTTCATCTTCTTTGGTTTTTTCTTGTGGGGCAACTTTCTCTAGGACTTCTGTGATTTTCTCAACAGCTGTTGCAAAGTTGTCTTTAATGACATTGAGTGCTGAAATGATTTCAGCTTCTGTGGTGTCTTCTTCTGCAGTGTCAGCAATATTCTTGATGGCTTCTTCTTCCATATCTGGCGCAGGAAGAGCTTTCATTTCGTCTTCAACTTGTGCCATTTTGGTCATTAAGTTGTTATATTCTCTTGTTTTGGTTCCAACTCTTGCAAGGCGAAGAATCCGCGCGAAATTATCACCACTTGAAACTGACACCAGGAAATTAATGACATCTTCGGGTGATTTGGAGGTTGCGGAACAAGTTCGAACAATGCTATTAACAAGATTGCTCATGATAAGTTTACCGGGAACTTCTGAATGCCCAAGATTTGGATTTAAAAGTTCTGACAAGGGCTTGTCGCCAACCACACCTTTAGCGTCTTTGGCAAGTTCAGTGACGATTCGAACAAGCTTATGTTCGTGTTGCCCTTCTAGTAATGATTCGGTCACTTCATTAATTTCGGAATTCATTCTTCGTGCATCAAGCTTTTCCTGAAGAGTGCCGTGTGTTTTATTTTTAGAGGCATTATTGACTTCAAAGGAAATTTGCACATTTTCTTCTGTTCGTTCGCAATCAAGGCTGTCGTCTAAAACAATTAGTGCATCCACTTGATGATCTTTCTGTGCGGTCTTAATGACTGAAGAGAAGTCTTTCAGGAGTTCTGAAGCAACTCGATATCCATCTCCGCTTTCCATCTGTGCTATCTGAGAATCAGATAGGGTGGGCGACCAGTTTGTCAATCTGCCGTTATGATATCCTTTAATTCCTTTGTCTGTGGAAAGAACGACTCTGTTTCCAGATTGATCGTCCAATTTGATATCAATAGCAACTGCAACCGTGTTTTGCTTTTTGAGGTCTTGTGCAATTTTCTTGAAATGATCCATAATTTTTATATCTCCAGTAGAAGCTTGTATTTTATTGTTCGAAGGATTATTAATTATTCCCTCATTATTATTTGTGATAATGCCACAAGCTTCCTTAAGGTTATTGAGGGCTATGGCGAATCTTGTGAAATTGTTTGCTTTGATTGATTTCTGCGTGGATAGCTCTTCATTAGTAGAAGCCCACACAAATCGTGTATTGTCGGCACTTGCGCTCACGCCTCCCCCTAAGGGCATTAAGTAAGGCTGTTGTGAGAAAGGTGACACCATCTGACCAATAGCTGGTTGCTCTAGAAAAGCAGGTTGAGTGATAGGTGGTTGCGCTGGCGCAGCTGGAGCTTGTGGAGCAGCGCCTGCAGGTTGTGCTGGTGCCATCGGAGGAACTACTTGCTGACCTGCAATTTGCTTTGATGTTTCAATGCCGTCATCAATCATATCCTGGAGAGTGTTTTGAAGCTCGCCCATAGCTTTGGTTAATTTAGCAACATGTGAAAGATCAATGTTTTCTTTTCTTGAGAATAAGTTTAAAACTGCAACTTCAAGGAAGTTAAGCGCTAGATTGATTAGGTCAAGAATGTTTAGGTTTCCTGTTGGGTCGATGCCTAGCCCTTGTAAAATTTTAGTAACTGTGGCGCTTTGCGCATTACCTCCACCCATTAGCTGACCTCCGACAAGAGTTCCAGCAGTTTGTGCAACTTTAATAAAATTGCTGTTCAAGCTTTGTAATTGTCTTAGGGCGCTTTCAACTTCTTTTCTGCTATTGCCTTTATCATTGTATGAAGCGGCTAAAATTATAGATGAATTGAGTGCCTGTGCTGATTTGATCGTTCTTTCAGCTTTCTGAAGTAGTTCGTCTTGATCGTACAACTCCATAATTTCGCATGATTCAAAAGCTCCATCGCCAACGCATGATAATTCAATAAATTTAATACCAAAATTGTATTCAAAAGTTCTTTTGCCGCTTGGGTGCATTTTGCCTTTGTATTGTTTAAGGCATTGGCAATAATCTCTTTCAGTGGTAGCTTCGTTGCCGCAAATAGAGCAGACACCTTTTTCAACAGAGCAGTTTTTGGAAATAAAATTATGTGCTAGATAATTTCCAGATTCTGTTTGGAATGTGTAAACTTTTTGTTGCTTGATAGGAATTTCTTGTATTGATATTATCTTTCTTGCGAGAAAATTTTTATATGTGTGTTTATCTTTATTTAAAGTGCTCGCGTTGACATGTTTATGCAAAAACCCTTCTAATTCACAGGTGGCATAAGAAGGTATTTGGATGATACACTGTGGGTGAAAATCTTCAAAAGATTCTAAATCAATATAATCAAATCTTTTTGAGCTGTACGCAAAGTAACAAGAATGATAAATTCCAAGTCTTGTTAAAATGAAAGACATTTGGTCAAATAAATCTATTGATGTCGTACACACCCTGAGGTAAGTATTATTGTTTCTTTTATCAACTGTTGTACAACCATCGCCATCTATCCAAGCTCCAATGATGGATTTCTGGATTTCATAAGGCGCAGTAAGCCACCTCGGGTGTAGCTTTTTCTTAGATGACCATCTACCACAGTTCTCAAAAAGCCAATTTTTTAATGTTTCATTAGTTACACTGATCCTGCAATAATTTTTTTCCTTCGGAACGAAAATTTTCGCTTCTACACCAAATTCTTCTCGTATTAAATCGACTACTTCTTGAGCATAACTGTCTTTTTCTGAAAAATTAAAAGTAAAAAATATTGTATTGGAATTTTTGTGACCTCGGTAACTTCCTTCGGCGAGGAAGTATCCAATAATTTTAGCCTTATTAACAGTAAAGTTACTGTCTGAAGTAATATTGCCACCTATAGGCGAAAGGAGCATGTCTCCTGGTTTTAAATTTTCCAATCGGATGTACTCTGGCGTGATGTCATTATGAATCCATTTTGATGTTTTTTTGCCGTTAGCATCCTTAGGTCTTTTTAAAGATTTTCTTCCATTCCATTGGTCTTTTGTAAATACCAAATAAGGGTGGTAATCTGTACACTTTATTTGGTGGCCGCCTTCAAGGGTGATAAGATGGATTGTGTCAAAATGATCATATTCTTGGCGATTGATTATTTTGACAAGATTGCCCTCTGCATCAAAAAGATGGTCATTGTCTGTAACATCAATTATTTTCTTGAAACCATTGGATGTAGGTATTTTGGTGTTCCCGTCAAAGCATCCCATTGAAACATCTTTGATGTATCCTTGTCTAATACCTCTTCCAATTTCTGGGTATGCGTCTTCGTCAATAAAGAAGACACAATACACACACTTTTCTTCGTCGTCCCATTCAGCGTAGACAACCATGCCTTTAGCTTCTTCAATGTTGTCATTCTTGTGGTTTGTGTAAATTGGAACGCCTTCAAAGGTTTTATAGGCAGGCATTTTCTTGCCTTGATAGTCCACTTCTTTTGTTAGCTCTTCTTCCGAGAAGTAGTCTCCATTTGCGTTAACTACATCTGCGTCAATAGCCCTTGCTCTAACCCATAAAAGATTTGCGCCATTTCTGGCATTCATTTCTTTGATAATGTCAAAGTCTTTATATTTCTCTAATACCGCATCTGCGTCAGCGTATAAAGATTGTAAGCCAACTTTAGCAGCTTCTCTCAAGCTGGACGATGTTCGTATCATCGAGGTGTTCGCTAATGCAGTTCTATCACTAGCTGATATCAGCGAGTTTATGTTTAATATGCCGCCGCTTATGCCTTTTTTAATCATGGTTGTTATTTTGTTCTATATAGGTTTGTGTTTAGCCTTTTTGCTATAAAAATCCGCGCAAAAAAGAGCCACAGGGTCTGTGGCTCTAATCTAAAGAATATAGTTTTTAATCTTAATTGAGTTCTGATAAATAGGTGCAAGTTTTGAGATAGCTTGCTGAATAACCATAGCGACATCTCTTGGCTGTTTTTCAATTTCCTTATCGGTGAACCTTAAAACAGTCCAACCTTGTCTGGACAAACTAATGTCACGGTCCCTGTCAGATTGTATCTTGTTTGGGTTATTGTGCCAGATTTCGCCATCTGCTTCAACTGCAAGTTTAATATCAGGGAATGCTCCATCAAGGATGTATTCTTTACCTGGTCCTGCCTCAAATTGTGCATAAAAGGCGTGTGGAAGCTGGAGCGACATAATGATTTGATAAAGTTTTTTCTCCAGCCCAGTGTACCCATGGAGAACCTTTTTCTCTTTAACTTTTGAATATCGAACACCTTGAGCAGCTTGATAATTCATAGGTGCGCCTATCCATGTAATATTCCATGGTTCGACTGGTTCTAGATCGTCAGGTATTTCTCCAAAGTATGAACGTCCGGTCACCGCAAATTTTTGATTTAATTCCCGATCAACATCACTCAAAAATTCCGTGGTGCTTAGTTCCGCGAATGATTTTTGATTGTAATAAATCTCATTCATTAATCGTGAAGCGAATCTATATTGAGAGTGTATTTGTTCTGCAGTTGCAGGCGCTGGCGCGGGAGCAGGTTCAGGCGCAGGTGCAGCACCCATGTCAGTAGGAGTAGGAGCAGCCGCCCCCAAATCACCACCCATGCCAGCACCCATGCCGCCGCCGAGATCACCTCCAGGTGCTGCGCCTGGAGTTAATGGTTGGTTCAATCCTGCACCAAAGCCATTACCAGACACGCCACCGAACCCGATACTCATGTCAGTGTTCATCACTTCTGGAGAATTGACAAAATTAAGACCTTGTTCAAATCTAAGTCTTTCAACTTCTTGATCCCAGTTAAGACCAAATTCTTCAACTAATGTCTCAGCACTAATGACGCCATTTTGCTGTGCTGTAACCAATGTCTGCAATGTTCCAACGTTATCTTTCAGCTTAAGTGGGTCAAAAATGATCTTTGGATAAATAAGTTCATCTTGTCCTCCTTCACCTTTTGCAACAAAACCATTCCAAATTGCTTCGTTTTTGAAAATAACTTCTTCAATCCATCTAGCAACTTCTCTTCTCCAAGACTCCAATCTTTCATTCATTGAAAGCAAGCCAACTTGTGCTGTGCTATAGCTTGGACCTTCTCCATTAAGAAGTGCTTTGTTGATCATCAAGCCGTCTAGGATTTCCTGCGAAAGTTGGTCAAATTCACCTTTAACATCCAAAATCCCTCCTTGAGCGCCCACAAATTCATAGCTAAAGCTATGTGGGGTGACAAGAGTTAGATTTGGGTCATTTGCAACAGCTGCAAGCTGGTCTTGCACAGAGTCAAGGTCAGATTGTGACGCAGGTCTGTTATCGTCTCCAACTTTGACAATCTTGGTAGGAATGATGTATCTTTCTGCAATCAGCCATTGAGCTTGTCGTAGTTTGTCTTTATATGCCAGAGTTGTGAAAAGCGGTCTAATCAGTGAAGTGCCATAATCAGCCCAATAATCTGCTCCGTGTTTAAAATGGTGGATACATAACGGATCTAACGGAATGGGTTGCTTTTGTCTGATTTTTAGTTTAACAATATCAGGTATTTGATCGAATATTTCACGAGGTCTGCCTTCGTTAACAATTTTAATTTCTCTGTCACTCGGGATATACGCATAAAGTGGTTCAGAAGAAATAAAACCTGGGGTAATTGATACTGAATCTGGGTTTAATAAAGATATAGACTTCCAGGTCGCACCTTCATGTTTACATTTTTCGCCAGTTTCAGGGTCAATCATTGTACCTTCACATTTTCGGCAATCAATTTCTGTCAGCACAAAAGCATCGCCATAAAGATGGTAAGAATATGATATCAGCGGCAAATATTTTTCGAAATTTAATTTTTTCATTAATTTCTCAAAATAATCTTTGACAACGCCGGATTTGCACTCTAATTTCCATCCATTGAAAGGGAAGTTTGTGTAAAAGTTAATAGCTGCTGCAACTTTCGGTTCGTTGTTTCGCCACCAGTTTGCCCACAAATACACTTCTTTTCTTGTGTTAGGGACTTGAAAAGAAGACGGTGTTAAAAATGGAGAATAAAAGTTTGGAGCAGTTGTTGTATTGTTGAGAAATCCACCAGTATATTGTGCGGTCTTTGGTGCTTGCGCCCCGACACTTCTTGCCAGTCGAATATCAGCCCAGTTTTTAGGATAGACGCCGTCTGGGGCTGCTCTGCCGGTTAGTTGATTCGCGGCGCGAGTCATCACTGAAGCTAATGTCGGAATATTATTAGATTTCTGCATGGTTATTTTGTACAATTAACGGTCAAATTCTTGAAAAACATCGCCGCGATAAACCGCTAAGTCCTGATTTGCCTGCAGTAAATAGTCCGCTCCTTGTCCTGTTGCTTTAGTTCTTACAGGTTGCCTGATTTCATTCATTAGGAATGGGTTTTGGTCTTCGTTTGCTCTGGTCGCTTCAAGCGCAGATTCTAAACCGGTCATTGGTTTTGCTTCTGCCGCTGGCTCTGTTGGCATTTGTGGTTCAATTATTGAGTTTTGTTTTCTGGATTTAACAAGAGCGATATAATCTGTCGAAAACTTGTACCAAGACATGCTATTCTCCAGTTGCTTCTCGGATTTGTTGCTCTAGTGTATCAAGGTCATCTTCATCAAAAACATCTCGAACATCTTGAAGTAATTTTTCGATTGCAGTATCTGTCATTATAGTGCTTTTATTTTCTTTCTTGACTTCGGGGTTTTTGGATCTATTTTTATCTAATTGTTCTTCCCAGGGTTTGGTTGTGATATCCTTTGTTAATTCATCTTCTCTGTTAATGCGCAGATCTTGTGAATCTTGCTCAGACATTGGGAATTTAGATCTTTGCCCTTTTTCGAGATTCATAACCTGGATATCTTTGTCGTTGTTTGGCATCTTATCGAAAAGATTAAGTGCTTGTTCTTGTGTGATAAGATTTTCGTTGAGCCATTTGACATAGTTACAGCCCACTGAGCCATCTGGATGTAGTCTGGCATCAATACAATATTCTCTACAATTTGATATTGCCATTGGTATTGGTCTGCCAGATTGGTAAATGGCTTTGGGGCACATTTGGTACCCTTCACCGATTTGTTGTTTGATTGTCACAAAAGCGGTTTTGACATTTTTTTGGGTAAACCGCGCGAAAACATCTCTCACAGAGTCTGAAGCTTTATCTAGTTCGCCTTGATTAACGCTTAAAGCAGCCTCTTTTAAGGCTTTTTTGTTGCTGTCTCCATCCACATATTTGGATAAAAAGTTCAAAAGCTTAGCGGACTTAATTTGAGCTTCTAGACCATTTTTGGTATCAATGCTATTGATCTCATTATCTAGCTCAACAACCGGTGAATTGGAATTTCTTGTGATTTGTAAAAGATTGTGTGCTTTTCGTAAGCCTCGCACAGAAATTTCTTCTTTAATTAAATTCATTTTAGCAGAAGCTTCATCTAGTTCGTTGATACTAGCTGTCTTAAGACCTTGTGGGAATGTTTTAAGGAAACAGTTAACAAGTATATCATTTTGATCTAAGTCTGTGCTGGACAATTTTCTCATCTCATTGAGAACAGAATCGTCGTTCTTTGCCGTCTTTATTAAAACAATTAGATCAGTACCTGCTAGTTTTTTCATAATTTCCCGTTTTGTCTTTAAAGCGAATCAAAAGAATCTTCAGACATTCCTCTGTCCAAAAGAACCTTTTTAATATCTCGTAACATAGTTTTAACGCCAGACTTGTCTTCGACCTTTCCTTCTGGATTGTTTTTTGATTTACTCAAGTCTTCAAGTGACTTAAGCCAGCAATACGAGGTAATTAACTCTGCGTTAGATCTTTTGCTGTAATCAACTTTAAGTTTGGGCCAATCTTCGGCAGTATCCAGAAGTGTCTGTGCTTCAACTTTTTTTTGTTTTTTGTGTTTCTTCTTGTTGTATTCTTTGACGATACCTACTGCTTTTGAAATGGTTTCTTCATTCCAGATATTTTCTTTTAGCAAATATCTGACGATTTCTCTTTTTTCTAGTCCGTGGTCGAGGAGCTTACCAACTTTACCCATTAAAACACGGAATGGATTACCGCGCGATTTTTTCTTGTCCTTTTTTACCTGTGAAAATTTGTTAAGATTAAAGCTCATGGAACCACCTTCTCTTGTATTATTTTTCATAGCTTCTAGTTTTTGTATCAACTCTTGCATTAATTTATTTGCGGTAGGATACTCTGCTCCACTGCTAGGATCTCTGGAAACGATTTGTGAATTTTGCTGTAAGTTACCCAAGATGTTGCCAATTTCTTGCGTGATTTGAGGAGATTGAACATTGGTCCGTAGATTTTCAAGAACATAATATTGAGTGTTTTTGTCTTTGCCTAAAACACTTCTAAGCTCTTTAATAGCCTCATCCACGCTTATGCCAACACCTTGGGCTTCTTTAATCATCTAGTAAGATACCTTCTGCAAATTTAGCAATAAATGATTGATTCTCTAATGACTGCATAGTTCGAGCTTGGATAGCTTCTTTGTTTTCCCATTGGCTTCTCCTTTCCTCAGGGTCAACACCTTTTCTGCTAATCTTGGCTTTTCTTGTAGCATTTGACTCTCTGACCATTTCTCTGATAGAATCTTGGACTTCTCCGTAGAAATCATCAATAGTATTGATGTTGCCGTGATGTATAGGTTGCTCGTTAGCAACTCGGCTTACGCCCAATCCTCGATAAGGAAGAACTTTGCTTTGCCGAATCTGGTTAAGTTTTTCACCTTCCCAAGCTGTGTGCATAGCTGCTTTCTTTTCTGCAGCAGTTCTTCGATCAAAAATAGCATCGTGTTGCTTTTGTGAATGCTCAAATGCGGTGGTTAGTTCATCAAATTCAGGTTCCCAAATTGAAAAGCCATTATTTAGTAAGCTTTCAGCGTATTTATTGTTATCAAACTCAATAGATCTGATAGATTCTTCACCAAACATGGGTGATTTTTCACCCTGAAACCTCTGGCCGTATCCTGCTCTTCTGATGCCACCTGGCAAATCTGAATAAATAGCAGGCTCTGGCTTAGAAAACTCATGACCAGTGCTAGCAGAGTCTTTGTAATTTTTAACCCGACTTGCATAAACGGCTTTATTGTTGACATCAGAAGCCTCTTTAATAAGATCGGCAAATTCATCTTTGATCTCGATTTCATGTGAATCAAAGTATGCATTGCTGACGGTCTTAGGCAAAGACTCCAGCTGAGAAGCTTTTCTAAAAATTGACATTAATTCACCTTCTTATCTTCTGTGTAATCAGCTGCAACCATAGGCCAAAAATCTTTATCTTGATAACCGAGAATATCATTCCAGTATCTGATGAATTCTTGTTTTGACTCTGGTGACAACTTCGCTTCCTTGACTAGAGCCTTGACAGCAGCTGTCTTAGCAGAAACAGGGAGATTAGAATCATATACTGATTCGATTTGTGAATTTAGTTCTTTAACATCGCTTGAAAGAGATGGCTCGCACATTGCTTCGACATACTCTTTGGGCATACCAAGTGAAAGAGCAACTTTGTTAAAAGCTTCTCTTTGTGCTAAAGTGAACTTAGTTGGCGAGGTAAATTGTGCAGTGACTTCCATAGTTTCCTTTTGTTTGATTGCGTTTTCAAGTCCTTCGGGCGCATCATCGCCAAAAGCTTTTGCCATTTCCTTAAGTGTTTCAACATCATATTTATCATATGTTGTAACATCATCGGCAACACTTTCTTCAACTTCCATATTCTCAGCCATTTTCAGGATGGCGTGTCTCTGAGCTTTTCGTAACTCTTTATTTAAGTTGTCTTGTATGGCAGATGCAATTCGTGTTCGGTTTGCTTTTCTTGCTGCGAGAATTGTTTTTACTAGCTCTGTGTCGCCAGCTTTTTCAGCGATCTCAAGAGCTTCGGCGCTGATTTGGCTTGGATGTGTGAAAGCTACTTTTCTCATAGCACTCGCAGAACTCTTTCTGTAAGCTTCTGTCTCTTCGCTGTCAGCGTCTTCAGCTTCTTCTTCAGTAGCTTCTTCGCTAACTTCTTCTTCGACTTCTTCTTCAACATCCATATCTTCGGGCATATCTTCTTTGAGTTCATTTACTTCTTTAGTTTTATTTTCAATTTCTTTAAGAAGCTCTTGAATCTCTTGAGATTGATCTTCAGCAAATCTCTGGTTCTGCATGTTATGTGAAACAGCATCCCAATCAATGCCATTAAAAGTTAATTTAGACCCCATGTCTACGCCGTTATTGTTAGGAAATACTCTATCTGCCATATTTTCTCCAGTAAATTAATTATTCTATGATATTTATGCCTACCCTTTTTTAGTGATAATTTTTATTTCTTTTTCGGATTCTGGCAAGCAAAAATCTCCGATATGTATGTTGTATTCTTCGACTAAATCCTTATGACCTTCCAGCACATATTTTGTCAAAGGAAATCTAGATCTACATGGTTTTTCTTGATTTGCGTCAAGATGACCAATGTCCATAATTTTGAAATTCTCATCCATAAAAAGCAAACATATGGGATAATTTACATTTTTATTCCAAAAGCTATGGTCTGATAAATATTTGAAGATAAAAAGACTACACTCGTCTATCGTCAAAGGGTCTGAAAACATCAGACCCTTTGATAGTTCTTCGTCAGTTTTTGCGATAAATCTAATTTTTAATTTCATTTTTAATTAAAAACATCGCGCTTGAATTTACCTGCTCTTTGCAATCTTTCTAGAATATATTCTTTTGTTGCTTGTTCGAGATCGTCAGTATATTCCTGCCTTACAAAAGCAGGTTTCCCAGGTTCCTTGTACGCATGTGGCAAGTAAGGGAATATAGTTCTATGTATTTTGTCTTTTACTTCTTGTTGTTGTTCTGGAGTCATCCGCGCAAAATCAACACCCATTTCATCTTCTGCATTCTTCATTAAACCAGAAATAATCATCGGTGTAACGTGTTGGAAAAGCGCATAGTCTGTGTAGTCTTTTTTCTTGTGTGTGATCGCTCCAGTCTCATCAACACTTGAACCTAGTAACATCAGTGCTTTTCGAGACACTTCTTTAAGAGCTTCAGGATCTTTAATTAAATTACTAAGTCCTTTTTCGATTAATCGATGGACTACTTCAATTTGACTCACAGGTCTTCGACCACCTTGAGCGCCAATGGTGTACTGGGCGAAAGGAACACTCAGTCTTGATTTGGTATTCATAATGACGACGCTTTTAACCAAGGCTTTGATCGTTTCTTTCACCAAGATTGGGTCAAAGTTTTTAGTAAATTTAGGCAATTTGTAATATGGTGATTCTAAGATTTTGTCTACAATTTGATCCAAATTCATAGCTTCTGCAGCAGTATCAACTTCGTTTTGGACATCTTGTAGAGTGAATTCTCTTTTTTGCCCTCTTTGTTCGTATATTCTTTTGGGGTCTTTGATATTACTCTTAATGAATTTAAGAACCCCTTCATAGAATTTGTCTAGCTCAAGTTCAGCGTCAACAGCTTCCCGCCCCACAGAAGAGTCTACTTTTGATTTTATGTTTTTAAAAGTTGGAATAAAATCATTCAAAACATAAAAGCTTAAAATATCTTGCCGAGGATCATTAAGGACTTGAGAAAATATTTTCTCTAATGCTAAAGTTTTACTGTCAGATTCTTCAGTGGTACCTGACTCTATCATTTCGATAGCGTTTAGCGCACCTGTATCTTTAACATCAACCTGCTGTCCTTTGATGTCTTTAGGCATCTCTGTTGTTGATCGGTCTATTTTCGTTTTCTTAAGGGCTTGAAGTTTACTGAATTCAGTGGCAGTTTTCAGTGTGCCGTTTAAAAACTTTTCTAAATTAAAATCGAAAGCATTTCTGCCGTTATATTTTGCTAAATATGTATCAACAGCATAGTCAACAAATTTATTTGGCATAAACTGAACAAGCGCGTCTCGTATTTCGTCAGTGTTCGCTTTCTGAAGGAGATGCATAGAAAAAAGACTTAAATTGTTTTCCAATATTCTTCTTAATGCATTTTTCTTTTTTTCGTAATCCCCAAAGCCGCTCAATTCGTCAATGATTTGAGATTGTGGTTTTGACAAAAAATCACTTTGAGCAATTTTAATTAATTCAGTGAAAACGTCTGAAACTTTATTTGATTTTGATTGCTTTTGTGCAATTTTAATCAAATTATTCAACAAATTTTTGTCTTTTGATAAGAATTCTAGCATTACTCTCCTTTTTTGAAGGCAACTCTTGTAGCCGCAACATAATCAAATTTATCTGCTTTCTTGTTTTCTTTTAGTGTGTTTTTTGATGACAAATATGCATCTCTTAGGGCAGTTCGACCTCTGTCAGTAATTTTCACTGATCGCCCAGCACCGGCAACCAAACCTTCTGCCTTTAAAGAAAGGAGAGTTTCATCGTCTATTTGAGGAGGAACAGAACAGTATCTGTCGTTAGAATCTGTGACTGCGGTTACAATATAGTCTGTATTCTTGTCAATATTTTCAAGCGCTTCAATTGTATTAACGGAGTATCTCTTATTCTTCTTGGAAGAGGCAGTTGTCTGCAACAAAGTAGCCTGCAAATCAGAGAGCTGGAACCCAGGTAGTTCTGATTCACCAAAGGTTATAGGCATAGATTCTTGTTTGTGAATTGGGATTATTGGTAACGGCATTTTGTTTTTTTCCTTTTGTTTTGTGTGTAAACCTGCTTTAATGTCTTGGAAGTAAATTCTTCCAATAATCTGTGCCGTGGTTAACTTCTCGCGCTTCTTCCCATGTGAAGTAATCTAGATCCCCATTCATGGATGGCGAAGTTGCGAGATTTGTTGGGTCAACATATGCTGGACCTGGCACAGGGTCGGGACCATGCATTTCACCCTCCATATTCAGTTGTTCATCAGAGTCAGTGTTGGGTGTTCTATAGTCAGGAATTCGTATTTTTAGCTCTTTCCAAAATTTGTCGTCATACTCTTCATAGTCGTTTTCATTTTCTCGCCAAGTAGTATAACGTGCATCAAGAGGAAGCTCATCTAAGGCACTAAGGTTATAAGGGAATGCTGCGGTTTTAACTAAATGGGTGGATAAGATATCTGCCCAGCGATATTGACCTGCCTCATCTAAAAGATCTATAGTTTTTAGAATTGATTTCAATTAATCACCCCGAAATATGGATTATTGCTAGTTTGTGGGTATCCGTTTGTCGCTGTACCGCCCATGGTGTCATTTCTATAAGGGCTATTGTTTACCACGCCACGCTCTGGATATCTGCCATGAATTTTTTCATCCCAGTCAATTCCGTAAAACATTCCTGGGTCTAATCTACCAAGATTGGGATAAGATTTTTTGAGTTTTTCCAGTTTTGATTCTAGACTTTGGTTGTTGTTTTTTGAATCTTCAGTGATTGGAGAATTATCAATTGTTTCAACTTTGTATACATGGGGTTTGTAGACTTCCATTTCATAATTGATATTCAAATTGGCATTGGCACCATTGTGTATGTCTGGGAATGTGGGATTGTTAAGTGCTTCAATATATTCATCAACTCCCTCTCCAAGCTCATATTGGGGGACTATTCCTGTGAATGGCTCAGTTAGCCTCGCTTTAGCGAGTGGGTTATTGTCCCATTCTTCTTCTGTTGTCAGATATCTTTCATCTAATTTTATTGGTGTGATAGGGGTTCTTCGAAACCCACTCACACGATCTGAACTTGCATTTTTAGAAAAATCCACATTATTGTTCTGTCTAAATTCTTCTAATAGGTTTTCTACAGTTTCGAATTTTTCTTCTACTGTATTTTTTTTAGAATGTTCTTGTGGCATTCTCATATCTGCCAGATATTGTTCTTTCGCGCGGATTTTTTTCTTTCTTTTGAGTTTCTCTCTTTCCATTGGGCTTAGAATATAAGCTTGAGCGTCATTTTCTAAATTATCATGAAAGATTTCAAGTAAAGATTCTAGAGGTTTTTCATCTCTTGTGATTCCATCAGAAAGCCTATACCCACCCATTAAATCATCTAATGAGCTATCGGTGCTAAAATCATTAATTCCATAACCTTCCATGCCACTGGATTGTCCTCTAAAAAGAGGTGATCCTCCAGGCATAAACGGATTAGATTGGCCCCCGACTCCACCAAAATTAGACAATCTGATATTTTGTGACATAATAAAGTTACCAATTAAGATTTAGAAAATCCGCGCGGAAAATCCTTTAACGAAAAGCACGTCCTGTGTAAGCGACTCTAGATTTAGGTAGTGCTTTTGTGGCATATGAAGCGGCATCAGACTCATATATTGCGGCAGCGACAGCGTCACATAGGTCGTCTTTATAGCCTGATAGCGCCTCAATCACCTGTTTACCGTTGCGCCATTTTTTCTGCAAGAACATAAATTGGTCTCTGGCTTCTTTGACTTCAGTGATTTCAATCGTCCTATTGTGTACATCTCGGACTTTACCGGCTGACATTTTATAAAAACTGATTCTATGATCTCTAAAAACCTCAAGCAATTTTAGGTAGATCTTGTCTTTGTATTCCTTGTTGAAAACTTTCAACACAACCGGAAGACCTTTCGCGGAAAGTTTTTCTAGAGTTTCCATTGAACCCCACTGATCAAATGAAATTTGCTTAAAATGAAATCTAGAATGCAAATCTAGAATGTAATCTTCAACATCTCTGATTGGAACCGGTTGGCGCATCTTAAGGGGTGCCCAGTAATGCATGTGAACAACTTTAAAGAATTTCACTGGTTTGTTTTGAATATCAACCTGTCCTGTAGGCTCCGCTTCCACTACAGCAATCGCGTAATAGTCAGACCTATTTGATGGATCAACGTGGCAATAATATTCTCGGTTTGACTCTCTTTGTTCTAGCCGCGTAACCTGAGTGGAATTATCAAAAGCCCATTCAACATCTTCAGGCGATAAATAGGGATTCTCAGAGTTATTACCGAATTCAGCGCCGTATTGCATGTTAAATTCAATTGGGTCTCTTTTTCTTTCGTCTTCAAGCCAAGCTTTGTCAACATTAGCATTGATATGCCAAGTTGGAATTTTCAAAACTAGAGTCATATCGTCTTCAATACGGGTTGTGTAAAGAGCATACAATTGACCGAAAGGACCTTTAGGGTTAGAAAGACAAATAATTTTGCCTTCTTTGCCGAATGTTGTCAAAGAGGGTTTTAATTCTGAATATAATTTTTTATCCAAGCCAGAATTTGGGTTGTCTCCAGCCATCGCTGCAAGCTCGTCAAGCACAATACACCAACAAGTTTTACCGACAAGACCTGACGCGCTTGAGCTACCGCACTTAAGGATAATGGTGCCATCAAGTGGTGTTAGTCCTTTGGTGATTCTTCTTTCATTTTCAGCTAAGTCATATTCTGTTAAGAATTTCATTTCTAGAGCGTTATCTATGCCGATATATTTTTGAAAAAACGGCGAAGCAACCGCACTGTTTTTCATAGGCGTGAAAATAGAGTCTTTAGCCTGATTTTCATTTTTAGCAACGTTCAAGATGAAAATTTCTTGCAGGTCTGGAAGTTTTAATTTCTTTTGTGGGTGCTTCATAGACAATAGTTTATATAATTCGTATAAAGCTATTGCAACAGTCATAAAGCTTTTGGTGCCTCGGCGTCCGATAACAAGAACTAGTTCTTGGAATTTATTTCTGAGCTTTTTAAATATCTGTTGTTTGACGACTTCATCAGGGATTTCATTTATTAAGTCTATTTCAGATTGGAATAAGTCTTCTGCCTCATTTTCTAAAATATTTTTAAGAATATTTTCTGCGGTTTTATCGGAAGCTATTTCAATTTCGTGCTCTAACCTTGTTTTTCTTGTTTGCAAAGGACACCGCGCGCATTGCAAGCACCTTGAGTTTAAAGGATTCAAGATGGATTGATAATTTTCTTCGGCTTCAATAGCTTCTGCGCATTCAATTTCATTATCCTTTACATAATTCCAGACACATTTTGAGCAGTCATCTACCTCTTCTTTTTTATAGTCATTGAACTCAAGGTTTGTGTTGCCTTCGGACCCAGCATAGAAAAGTTTGAGTGCCAAAACCTGCCAAGGATATGGCTTTAGATCTAGATAATAAGGATGCGTGATAAATACTTCAATATCTACAATTTTATTAGGATTATATTTTGATGTGTCTCGTGGCTCAGGCGGCGGAACTTCAAAGCGTGAAGAGTATTTTGGTTTATAATTATCTCCTGCATCTAAGATAGCCCACATCTGCTCCAGCTTTGCAGCATCGCGAGCCATCTTTTCTTTTTGTTCTATTACTGCTTTCTGTTGCTTTTTTTTATCCATAATTAACTAATTGAATCTTTGAGCGCCTTTGCCTTTTCTCTGATGATACGCTTATCCTCGTCGTCAACCATCATATTGTGCAAATCGTGCAAAACTTCAAAGACATTTGGTAGCTTTAAAATATTATCATCGCGCTTTTCCTTGATGATAAGAAGCTGCCTTGTGAGCTTTTCAATCATCGAAGAACGTTTCAAAATTTCATCTGCATTTTTAGCAGGTATGCCACGAACGTCGTTGATTTCTGTGAGAATAGCAGTTTCAGCAAGGTCAAACTCGCGGTATTTCCAGCGATTAAGCTCATCTTCTCTGCCTTCATAATCAAGAAGGCCAGGAGTTTCAATTTTATTAAAGTCACAATGGAATTTGGTATGTTGCTTGACTTGTGTCCAGTTTAATTTTGCTCCATAATGTTCTTCGAAAAATTTAATCGTGGTATTGACCTTTTTGCCGCACTCAATATAGACATACTCTAAAAGTTGTCTGTGTGGTGAATTGCAAATGGCGCACTTTGAAGAAAAAAACTGTGGGTAGTCAATGCCGGAAACACCTAATTCATAAGGTTTTATAGGCTTGGCGTCCGCTTTCAATGAGCTAAACAAGACCATATCTTCTCTGCTCAACTCGCTTGGTTTAGTAATTTGAGAATTATCTAAAATAATATTATCAATTATGGGTAGATTTTCTGGCATATTTGTTTTGTACAGGTTTGCAATAAAAAATCCCCCATTAAATACTTAACAGGGGATCAATTAATTAATTTAGAGGTCTTTGATGATCTGTGAATAAGGTGAGGATTCTTCGTAGGCTAAAATAACATATTCGTCTGGAAAATCGAAGTATCCGTAATTGGACTGCGCGAACTTTTCTGACGAAGATTTCACTGGCTTGATTGAAGCCTGGACTTTTTTGCCGTTGTAATTGATTTCGTATGTATCATCGTTGACTTTGGCAACAACACACTTTTCTTTCATTTTTCTGGCGCGGCAAATGTTCTCTGAAAGCTCAGACACCACTGATGGGCGCAAATATGCGTGAAGAGTGGCAAGGTGGGCAGGATCATCGTATGCTAGCTCAGCAATTTTCCTGAAAGTTAAAGTTTCCTTTTTAGATATTTTGATTAGAGGGCTTTTGCCTTCTGTTAAAAGTTTTACTAACCCTGAAGGCCCGCTGGCTTGGAGAACTTTTTCAAATTTCGGTGCAATGTCAGAGTATTTTGTGGGAACGCCTTTGCTCTCTGCGGCAATGTTAGGCTTGGTTGACGAGTTATCTTTGATCTTTAGAGCTTCTTTGACAAGAGTTTCCTTGTACCCCTCGGCTACAAGAATTTCTTCGATTTCGTTGAGAGAATAAGCTTTTTTCTCTAAAAGAGGTCGCATTCTTGATTGAATGGTTCTAAGCTGCAGTTGATCGTTGGTTCGATTATTGTTGTTCCAATTATAAAAAATTTCAAAGTCCGATGAATTCATGAGGTCACCCTTATAATATATTAATTTTCTAGCACGATAATTATAACTTGCTTGTGTTTTTTCACCATAAATCTTCGTATTTATATTTATGAAAACCAAAATGTCAAAAAATGCACTTGAATCAGCTTTGTCAAGATGCTACGATGCATGTGAGAGGAAAGCTCTAGAGTCTATTGTTCAATTCTCTTTCCAAAAAGATAAACTTACACTCACTTCAAAAGGCAGTTTCACTTATTATGAAGAAGTGATTGAGCCAGTTGACTCAGATGAAGATTGTGTTTTTTGTTTACGTACATCAACAGTCTTAGATTTTGTGAAGTATGCATCTACAGATGTGTTATTTGTTGTTTATGACCCTGAAAAGAAATCAGTTTTGATCTCTAGTTCTAATAAAAAGACCAAAATTGCTCTTCAATGCGTCGAGACTCTTGTTGAGCAAATTAACGCATTGAATTACGACATGGTTGTAGATATTGAAAATTCACAAGAATTTTTACACAAGCTTATGTTCGCCTCTAAATTCTGTTCGTTGAACTTTCAGGATCATCCATTGACAGCTATTCACTGCAAAGTCGATTTAGAAGGATTTAATATTAAATCCACTAATGGACCTATGTTTTATAGTACAAAGGTTAAGGCTAACGCCCACCAAGTTGCTGAGATATATATACCCAAAAAATCTCCGCAGATATTCAAAAATATTTTCGCGGAATTTTCAATTAAAAAAATTCACATCAGCAATCGGTCAATTATGCTTGATTCCGGTTATTATACTTTGACTGTGTTTGTTGAAAAGTCTGAAAAGGATTCGTTCCCCGAACATATTATTGAATTTTTAACTAAATCATCTGAAGCTAGCCTTAAAGTTTCTTCAAATGATTTAATGAAAAGTTTGAAATTTTTCTATGGAACATTCCCAGAAGGTGTGGTAAAAATGACCAGCAAAGATGGAGAGTTATTTATAGAATCCAAGGAAAATAATATTGCGGCAAGAGAGTCTATTACCGTAGAAGAATCTAATGGCGCGGCTTCTGGCACGTATAGTTCTAAGCTTTTTGTTGACTGTCTAGACTCCATGCAGACTCCTTGGGTAAATATTGATTTTGTGACCTTAAAAGAAGGATATTATCTGGCTCGGATGAGCCAAGGAGAGACCTTAATACTATTATGCCCAACTACATCTTAGAAGGTGAAGCATATTTTGTTTTATCAAAATTGCGCGCATTAATACAAAATAAAAAAGTTGAATTCAATCCTGAACCTAAAAAAGCGATGACCTTTTTTAGCACTGTGGATTTTAATGTTTATTTTGATCCAGACAAAGACACGCTTGAGAAAATAAATGACAATTTTATTATCTGTTTATTGGATAAGAATTTTGATTTAAGATTGGATTATGTCAAAAAACTTAAATCAAAAGCTGAGTTTGTGTCTTTTGATCCAATTCCTTCCACAGACCCAGTGTCTTTAAAGAATATTTTCAAAAAAATAAATACAGAAGAACAGTGTCTGCCTTCAAAGAAAGTGTCACTCAAATATAAAGGTTCTAAACAAAACTATGAGTGGTATGATCTTTGTCTAATAAATGATATCTATGGTCTGGGTGATTTGAATATTTTCGCGGAAATATTTGATTCTTATTTTGATATATGGAAATTTTCAGATTTACTCTGGGATGGCAACAATAAATGTTTGGATCAAATTAACCACATTAACGAAAAAAACTTTGAGGACTATTTTAATAGAATAAGAGAGACTAATAAAGACTATCTGGAGGTGTTGCAGTCTGGGTGTAAAAATTTTTATGAACATAAAAAAGTAGTAAATAATTCAATTATCACAAACGAGTTCAGGTACAACAAAGTTATGGAGAAATTAAGCAGAATCAAAAAAGGACAAGAGATATATGCCTTGAGCTTAATTGATCAGTGCTTGATGAATGTTAGAGAAGGCTCGAACCCGAAAATTGAATTAATTAAAATGTTTTTCAAATTTAAAAAAACATTAACATGAAATGGATCAAAACAATTACACACAAATAGACTCTTTGGTTGATAGGGCAAAAAACAATGACAATGAAGCCCTTTGGCAACTTTTTGATTTTTATCAGCCGCTCATTAATGCGTGTTGCTCAAAAATACAAAAAAAATTTACTTTTATAGAAAAAGATGATCTATATTCAGAATGTGTTTTGATTTTTAAAGATTTGTGCGAGAAATACGACAAAGATAAGTCGTATTTCTCTTACTTTTTGGAAACTCGGCTCCAACCTTATTTGATTTCCAAAATTAAGTCAAAGTATATTGAAAAAAATCAAATTGTGGACATTTCCGAGTGTGATTCATATGAAATTGATGTCAATGACGCATATGAACACAAAACTATGATAGATGAAGCACTTAGTTTAATTCCAGAGCAATATCAGAAAGCGATTGAATTATTTTACTTTAAGAATTTAACACAATCAGAATGCGCAATGATTCTTGGGATAACACAACCTGCTTTTAATAAAAAAATCAAGAAAGCGCTGGAGTTGATTAAAGAAAACCTGCCCTAACCTTTTCGATATTTTCCGCCGCGCTTTTTATACTCTTTGACCACCCAAGCTGAATAGTAAGCGCTTGGTACTACATCGAACTTCTTTCTTCCCTCTGCTTTAACGCGATTATATAGTTCCATGTTCGTGGGGATGTTTTTTGACTTGCCTTTATATTTTGGTTTCTTGCTTTTAGCAAGTCGAATTGCTAAATCCAACAAAGACTCAGCAAGTTTGACATTTCCTTTGTTGTATTCAGTAATGCTTTCTTCAACAATCTGCGAAATTCGAATCATGTTTTATTTTTTAAAAAAAAATATAAATGGACCTACAAAAAAAGACCACCTTTCGGTGGTCTTTTTTCATTCAACATGAAATGAACTTATATATCTCTCCCAAGATATATCGCTTGCTGACTTGAATAATTTTTCCCTGTCAGAATGCATTAATAATTTAAGCTCTTCTATGAGCCATTTTTTAAACTTTTCCTTATCGAAAGGAACATCAACCCAGCACAATTCCCCCCCCAGATCTGCTTTGCCCAGAGTGAAGTTAAAAACAGAGGGTTGAAAAACAATCAAACCCAATCCTTCTATCTTTTTAGGCTTGCCATGCAATGGATTTTCTAAACAATATGCATAAGCCATCAATTGCAAAAAGTATATACTTTTGAGCTTTTCAGATATATGTGTGGTTTTATAATCGACGACAAAATATTTTCCTTCATCAGTATGCAACAGGCAATCAATTTTGCCTTTGAAGCCAATCTTGTATTCACCGATAGTGATAGGTTTGCTTTGAACATAAATTTCATCATGTTTAATTAGTCCTTTCGGCGCATCGGGTACAATGGTGGAGCAGCATTTTTCATCAAATGCATTTTTCATACAAAGGTCGATAGTGTTGAACACTGAAGGGAATCCTTGCTTAGGGCGGTTTATGCCAAGGATGTACTTGTCATAAAAACCCACTTTTGAATCTGACCAAAAATAAGATAGGTCAGAAGGCGATAACCAAATTTCTTTCATTGAATATATCTACGAAGAAAATGAGTTATTTATCTTCCAATGGATGCTTAAACCTTCTGATTTCTATTTCGACACGAGGATTTTCTTTATCAACTCCAATAAACCAATGCTCTTTTGGCACGTTGTTTTCCACTTCTCCATCTGTCCAGTGTATCCATTTGTCGTCAGAAATTAATCCGTGATGTTGAAAAATATCACCTAAAGCTTGGCAAATATTCGTATAGTCAGGTACAATCCATTTATCAGTGGCAACTCTTATTTTAACAGACACGCCAAAATTATAAGGTTCGAGTTTAGCTTTTTTCCTTATAGGAGCAATGTAATCTTCGCAAAATTTTTGATATTTCATAAATCTTTCGCTAGGGATTATTTTAACAAAGCCTTTTACTTTTATGATTCTGTTGCTATTCTTTTTAGTAGCTGGGCTTGAGGGTATTACAATTTGGCACAGAAGTGAGCCATCGGGTAAATTTTGCTCTTCCAGGGTGTACTTTGGTTTTGGCATATAGTGGATTGTACATTTTCGCGCGGATTTTCCTGCTAACTTTAATTATCAAAAAACGTAGAAATAGATATGTGCAATAAAGATTTTACTCATTTACACAACCATACTTTTTATTCAGTTCAAGATGCTTTGCCATCTCCGGCGCAATTGGTCGAAGCAGCTGCTAGCCAAGGATTTACAAGCCTAGCAATTACAGACCATGGACGCATGGGTGGACATTTTGAATTTGCCGAAGCTGCACAAAAAAATGGAATTAAGCCTATCCTGGGATGTGAATTTTATCTAGCTAAAGACCGCTTGGATAAAGAAAAGAAGAAAGTTAGAGAAAAACTCTCACACCTTACTGTTTTGTCGCAAAACAAAACAGGATACCAAAATATTCTCCAGCTTGGATACGAGGCATCAAAGCCTGAATGTTACTATTATTTCCCTAGAGTAGATTTTGATTTTCTTGCCAAACACTCTGAGGGGTTAATCATTCTTTCTGGATGCTTGGCATCAGAACTTCAGCAAGCCTTGCTTAAAGGCACCTACGACGACGCTCTTAAAGTAGCCAAGCGATACAAAGAAGTTTTTGGTGATAGATATTTTATCGAACTTCAATATCATGGCATTGAAGAGCAAAAGCATAATCTGCCACACCTGATTAAGATCGCAAAAGATCTTGATATCAAAACTGTTGCATCTAATGATGTCCACTATGTTCAAGCTGTTGACTGGAAGCTACACGACGTTCTTATTCAAATGAAAGATTTGAGGGACGATAAAGGCGCAAGCAAGGCAACCGGCGGCAAAAAGGAAGCATATGGTACAAAACAATTCTGGCTAAAATCTCACGAAGAAATGTTTAATATCTTTGGAGGCAAAGTTCCAGAGTCAATCAGCAACACAAAACTAATTGAAGAAATGGTTGAGGATTACTATGAGATTGACACCCCGCACTTGTTGCCTGAAGGCAATATCAATAAAGAAGAAAAGGGTTTCAATACTTTCTGGACACAGAAATTGACGCACCATGAGGCTAATGAAGCTTATCTTGCATATCAAGCACTTAAAGGGCTTAAGGAGCTAGGGTTAGCCGACAATCCAGAATATCTTAAAAGACTTAAATATGAGATAGAAACAGTTTGGTACATGGGTGTTACCGATTACTTCTTGATTCAAAAGGAAATGGTTGACTTCATGAAAGAAAACAATATTCTTTATGGAATTCGAGGAAGTGGTGTCGGATCGCTGCTATGTTACAGTCTAGGTATTTCATTAGCAGACCCTGTTAAGTTTGGTCTAATGTTTGAAAGATTCTTGAATCCAGGAAGAGGAAACCAATATAAGATTGATTTAGAAGATTTCACCTTGCCTGATGATGCCACCATTTCACATGAAGAAGCGACTAATTACATTCGAATGAAATGCAAAGAGTTTATTCAAAATGGCAATGATAAATATGAGTCAAGAATATCGCGCGAATTATGGATTCTAGAAAACCAAAGAATGATGGATCAGCTTTATTTCGCTTGCACAACTGGTTTCAAGCTTAAAAATAATGCATCTAATTTTATGGTTTTCTATGTTATCGGAATTGCAGACCACATTCCCACCAATGATTTAATTATCAAAAAAGTTGCGGGTCTTCCAGATATTGACACGGACATTGATGACTCTAAACGGCATCTTGTCATTGAGTGGGCTAAACAAAGATTCGGTGAAGATCATGTTAAATCAGTTGGAACATGGGGCACATATAAAGCTAAAGCTGCAGTATTGGGTGTTTTGAAAACCTCTGATAAATTTAAAAAGGCTTACAACGATAATCTTGCGCAAATGGCATTAAAAGTTAGCGGGGCTATTCCATCAAAGCCTGGTATGAATATTCAGACCGCTATAAAAGAAAGTGAAGATTTCGCTTATTGGGCAAGAAAATTCCCCGAGGAAATGAAAAATGCATCTAATCTTAACGGTGTTATATCAAATCTGGGTGTCCATGCTGCGGCAATTGTTGTATCAAAAAAACCAATTCACTTAACTGTTCCCATTGATAACTCAAAAGGAACAATGGTTTCTGCGTTCGACATGAAAAGCGTCGAAAGAACAGGGACTGTTAAATACGACCTTCTTGGACTGGCTACATATAGGCAATTGTCTAGGGCTATTCATGAAATCCACAAAAAGCATAATATTAAAATTGAATTATCTAAAATTCCATTAGATGACCAAAAAGTTTTCAAGAATGTTTTTGAAAAAGGCAATACGGTAGGCGTGTTCCAGTTTTCAGGTCCAGGAATGCAAAAGTGGCTCAAAGAGGTTAAGGCTTCAAACATGGATGACTTAATTGCTGTTGCCGCACTGTTCCGACCAGGGCCTATGGACTTTATTCCTGATTATGCCAAAGGTAAGTTTAATCCATCGTCTGTTAAATACGCTCACCCAATCATTGAAAAGCATCTTTCTTCAACTTATGGTATTATGGTTTACCAAGAACAGGCAATGTTTCTTAGTAGAGAAATGGCTAATCTTGAGTGGCTTGAGGTAGATAAATTAAGAAAGGGTATCTCTAAAAAATCTGGTACACAGTTTGATGAATCATGCGCCACATTTGCTAAAAAAGCCGCTGAAAATTTAATCGATGAAACTTCAATACAGGCTGTGCTTCAATTAATGTCAAAATTTGGTGGATATGCTTTTAATAAATCACATAGCTGTATGTATGCTATCGTCGGATATTGGACCGCGTATCTAAAATATTATTATCCTGCTGAATGGATGACAGCCTGTATAGACTGTGATCAAGATGACGCAGATAAGCTTGATCTTTACTTAAGAGAATGCGAAAGGCTGAATATTAAAGTCTTTTCTCCGAATGTCAGTAGCTCAGGAGATGTTACAACTGTTGGACAAGACGGCGGTATTTATATGCCACTCACCTCTATCAAAGGCGTGGGCAAAAGCGTTGAATCTGTTATCGCTAATCAGCCATACACAAACCTTGTGGATTTTGTTGAAAGATCTGGTTGTAACAAGTCCCTTTATGTAGCATTAGCCGCAGGAGGTGCATTAAACACTCTTGTAGATGATCCAGACATTGACGAGGAATATTTCTTAGATTTCTGGCTTGAATATACTAAACAAAAAACACAATCCAAGAAATCATCTTCAAAAATTATCGTAGATACAAATACTATCAGCTTGTTGGATTTGAAAAAGAAATCTAAAGAAGATAATGAAGACGAACCTCAAGAGAAGAAAAAGACAAATCTTGATTCTATGTTAGATGATTTTGAAATGTGACGTGATATAATATGGATCAAATAGAAGACAACAACAAAATTAGTATAGAAAACTTCATTGATTGGGATTATTTTGAAGCGACTTCTAATGCTTCAAAAAGAATCAACGGCGTTACAAAAGAAGCTGTCCTTCAGGAAGTTGAACTTTGGGAAAAACAAATCCAAATTCTTGAAAGCTTAGACTACAAAAAGATTTGCCAAGAAATAGACACTTGGAAAATCGAAGTCCCTAGCGTTGCGTCACTAACTTTTGAAAATATCGCGGCAACATACAGCAGATTGGTTAGCTATAAGCTAAGAATATCTTATTGGCTGTCAATTGCCAAAACTTGGAGAGACACCGCAGACACTGCCTGTAAATATCTTGAGGATTTAGCTCCTGGGGCTTATACAGGTACTGCAGTGGACAAAAAGGCAAATGCCATGTACATTATCCAGCCCTTCGTTCATCTTAGGGTTCAGGCGTCAAGGATTGAGAATTATCTTGACAAAATGCACTCAGTTATTTTATTTTGTGCGACACAATTAGACCTTCTGATTAAAGAAAAGCAGTCACAGGCTAAATTAAACCTCAAACTAGCCAACGAAGGGGAATATTATTCCGCGCAAAACTTAAATACCTTAGAAGTTTCTCAGGTTTCTGAAGAAAATGGGGAACAATGGATGACATTTGGTAAAAAAAGCAATAAATTTTCGTAATTAATAATAAGCCATGCAGGTTTTAAAAAGCTTGTTTACGAAAAGTAATTTACAAGACAATTTAATTGTCTTGTAAAGCCCATGGCTAAAAAAAAGACTTCTTAAGTCCAAAAGGAAAAATATATGAAACGAGTAACACCTAAAACATTACAAGAACGACAAAGCAACAAAGGCAAATATGCCGAACTTCCCAAACTACGAGACATTCTCGTTGACCTTTCAGTAAAGAACACACCTAAGGTTGTTCGCAAGCTCAGACTTATCGGACCAAGTTCAGAAATCACAGAAATCCAAGATAAAAAAGCTTATTACGTTGAAGGACCGGATGGCAAGAAGATTCGTAAGACTGAAAAAGTCCCTTTCCCAGACGCCCACAAGAACGCATCTCCTACCCGAATTGGTCATGATGACAAAGATCAGTGCCCTTGGCGCAAGATGGGTTATGTTGGCACAACTCGGTTCGTCCAGCGATGCCTTGAAGAACAAGAAGATGGAACTTGGGTCCACAAGATTCTAGTCAAAGGACCTGCAGTTTTTGATAATTTCTTTAACTGGGAGCAAAGCCGACGTGAAGAAGGCGACCCCGATATTTCAACATTCCTTGGCGGTGACAACGCACCCATGGTTAGAATTACTGCTGTTGCTGACAGTTCTAAGCTTGGTGGAGTGGACTACACTATTGGTATTAACTCAAAGGATATGCCGCTAACCGAAGAGCACATTAATCTTCTTCGTGTGGTTCGAGAACCATCTGCAGACGATCTTAATGCATTCCGAAAGGAATGGAATGCTGACAGAGAGCATGACAAGGAAATGCCAGAGTGGAGAGATTACTTTGAATTCGGTCATGACATGCGAAGAATCTTCAAGTTCACTCCTCCTATCGAGGACACACCGACTCCGGTATTGTCCAGTAATAGCGAAGATGAAACTGAAGAAGAAGAAACAACATCTACTGAATCATCATCAGAAGCAGATGATTTTACAGTCGAGGACCTTAACTGGTAATGTCTAAAGCTCCTTTAACAAAAGAAGAAAGAGAAAAGATACTAAATGCTAGACTAAAGTCAATTGGCGCTCTTGACAAAATTGTTCAAGGAGACGACTTTGACACTCGTCATAAAGATTTTATTCCAGCTGGAATAACTGAAGTGGCTCTCGCCCTGGGAGATATCCCAGGGTACGCCACAGGAAATCTAGTGGAGTTGATCGGCGAGAGTGGATCTGGTAAAACTTATGTTGCGCTAAAAGCTGTGGTTGAAGCGCAAAAGAAAGGGATGAAAGTCGCTTTCTTTAATATTGAAAACTCTTTCTATGAGGCAAGAGCTAATCAGATAGGTGTGATCACTAGAGATAAAAATCTATTTCAGTTGATACCCAATCTTGGCTCAGGAGAAGATGTTTGTGATGTCATTTGTGCAATGGTTGAGTCTAGTTTATATGGGCTTATTGTTGTTGACTCTATCACAGCATTGATCCCAAGTGATAGCTTAAATAAGAGCTTTACAGAGTCTGAAAAAATCGGCGAACATGCAAAGTTAGTAGGCAAGCTTGCCAAAAAGCTTACAAAATTAACTGGTGATTTCAATACGACTGTAATTCTCATCAACCAGTACAGAATAGGGTCTGGTTCAATGCCTAATACTTTCGTCAAGAAAGGAACAGGTGGAGAAGGACTTTATTATTACGACCATTATAAGATATCTTTCAGGAAGATAAACGGCGCTGCTGGTGCAATTTATAATTCTGAAAAGCAAATTATTGGTGGTAAAAGTGAAATTGTAATTGATAAAAATCGTTACGGTCCTCCGAAGATTAAGACTATTTTTCCAATTTACTTCACAGATGAAGATTCAAACCCTGTGGTTGATTTTATTATGCGGGCTAAAGCAAAGAATGTTGAGCTAATAAAAGAATCTGGCAGAGGTGAAAAGAAGCGGCTACAATATATCACCGAGGACGGTGAAGTTATTGAGTCTACGGATGTGAAAATTTTCATCAACCTGCTTCGTGAAACACCTGCACCGACTAAGCGAACACGAAACGACAATTCTACTACTGCATTTGAGTACATTTGCAGAAAGATTAAATTCGATGAGAGAATGGCGGAAGAAATGATTCAGAGACTTGAGAGTACTGATGATTTTGAAACCCCCAATGAATTAGTCGGATATAGTGAAGAGCCGGAAGAATCTGAAGAATTCTTGGCTTAATTAAAATCCCGCGCATTTTTCGCGCGGGATTTTTCGTATCTAATAACATGAATAATCAAATCCAACAATTTCAAAGGGAACTACAAATTGCGCATAGGGCAAAAGAAGCATTAAACAAAAAACAATTTACCCAAAAATGCATAGACGTTTTTGAAATCGGATTTTGTCCTTCTTTTTCAAGCTATAGTTTTGATTTCCTTAATGGCAGAATTGTACTTCCACTACATGGAATATATGGAGAACCAATCGCATTTGCTGGAAGAAGATTGGAAGATTATTCAAAAGAAGTCAAAAATTTCTACGACAGCAAATATGATAGCTTGAGATCGTTAGAAAGATTTTTAAAATGGAAACAAACTAAGTGGGTTAACACCCCTTATGTAAAATCTGAAAATCTGTTCAATTTGCACCGCGCAAAAAAACAAATGGCTAAAACAGGATATTGTTTCGTAGTTGAAGGCTATTACGATGTAATGAGATTGTATGATCATGGTTTCGAGAATGTTGTAGCTTTATGCGGCACAAATATAACCAACGCGCAATGTGACCTACTATATCGATATTGTGATCATATTATAACAATGTTTGATGGTGATGATGCTGGCAAAACTGCAACAAATAGAGTTGCGGCAAAAGCAAGATCAAAAAGAATATTCACAAGTATAATTGAGCTGCCTTCTGAAACAGACCCAGACGAATTGACAAAAAAAACTCTAGAAATTATCTACGAAGAAGTAACTAAACACGAAGAAGAAGTGTATATTAAACTATGATTGACACTAAATGGATTTTAAAGGAATTTAATACTGAAGCTGCAGATGAATTAGCTTTCGAAATGGATCTGCCGCGACCAGTAGCAAATATCTTGGTTGGGAGAGGGATAGAAGAGCAAGAAAAAGCTCAGGAATTTATAGACAAACCTGCAAAACTCATAAGAAGCCCTAAATTACTTCCAGATTGCGACAAAGCAGTAGAAAGGCTCAAGAAGGCTATAGAGAGCAAAGAGAAAATCTTTGTATGGGGCGACTATGATGTTGACGGAATTACAGCTACTTCGGTAGTAGTGACTTGCTTAAAGCTTTTCGGCGCGGAGTTCACATATAAAGTACCTCACAGAATGTCTGACGGCTATGATATTAAAAGACACTCAGTCGATGAATGTATAAAAGAAAATTGCTCTCTATTGATGAGCGTTGACTGCGGTATTGTCGCATTTGACACAGCCGAGTATGGAAAAGAAAAAGGTATTGATATTATCATTACAGACCACCACACAGCTAGCGAAGATGGTAGGATTCCAGACTGTGTGGCAGTTGTTAATCCATCTCGGCACGATTCTGAATACGGATTCGCAGGACTCTGTGGTGCCACGGTTGCATTTAAATTAATGCTAGCCTTGGGTAAAGCCTTAGGCTATGATCTTAATAAAATTATTGCAGAAACAATTGAGTTTGTTGCACTTGGAACAGTTGCCGACATTGCACCAATGATTGACGAAAATAGAGTTCTTGTCAGCAAGGGATGCGCGATTTTAAGCAATTCTACAAAACCAGGAATTAATGAACTCCTTCGAATAGCAGGTGCCAAAGAAGTGGACCCCACCACTATTGGTTTCCAGATTGGTCCACGAATTAATGCAATAGGAAGACTGAGTGACCCAATGGTGGCTGTTGAACTAATGCTTGAGAAAAACCCCCAAACAGCAAAATTTTTAGCGTCTCAGCTTGATACAGCTAATAAAAGAAGGCAAATCAAACAAGAACACATGTTGCTTGAGGCTTATAGTCTGATTGAAGACAATGGGTTAGATGAAATGCCAGCTATAGTTTGCTGGGCTAAAACTTGGCATCCAGGTTTAATAGGAAATGTTGCAGGTAAAATTGCAGACCGATATTCTCGCCCAGCGATTGTTCTTAGCATAGATGAAAATGGCAAAGCCAAAGGCTCATGTAGGTCCACAAAAACAATAAATATTTTAAACATCTTAAAACATAAAGATGTGCTTGAATATTATGGCAGAAAGATGGATGGTTCACCTATCGTTGGCGGTCACGCATTTGCTGCTGGCATGGAGGTACCTGAAAACAATCTAGAAGCTTTTAGGAAGGCAGTTTGTGAAACACTTGTCGAACTGAACCCAGAATTCGAATCAGGTAAAAGAGTTTTGGTCGCAGACTCAAGGATTGTCCCAGGCGAAATAAACGACAACACCTACGAAAAACTTCAAGGTCTTGCTCCATTCGGCGCGTCTCACCCTGAGCCAGTGTTTTGGGTTAAAAATCTAACAGTGCAAGATCAAAAGTATCTGTCTAATTCAAGGCATATTAAGCTGATTGTGGCACACGACAAATTTAGATACAAAAAGCTTTCTGCTATTTTGTGGTTCAAAGGTCATGATTACCAAGATAATTATATTGGTAAAAAGGTAGACATTTTGTTTTCATTTAGCAAAGAAAGTATGAGTTATGGTCCAAAATTCTATATGCAAATGCTTGATTTTAGATTATCAGAATAATTAAACTAATTTTTGATTTTGTCGTATATATTACTAGGCTAAACTAAAGCCTAGTAATATAGTGGGTCAAGATGAATGCATATGTCACAAACGCAGAATATCAATATAATTTAGAGCAAGCAGTAATTAACTATCAGCAGAAGCTTGCTGATGGAAACAAAGACGAAATTGAGTTGGCTTATAAAAAGGTAACACGGTTATATAATCCTATGGATTATCACGCTGCCTGGTACGAGCAATATAAGTATTTATTTGATTCTCTTGATGATTTTGTTTCAGATTACTTAAGGGTTTTTGTTACAGTTTTGAAAGGTTGGAAACCAAGAGGTCAACGTTCAAAATCTAGATATGAGGGCAGTGGAGAATTTAAGAATTATTTCATAGGTTCCTTGAATCATAATTATATAAATATGATCAAGGCAGATCAGGCAGCTAAAAGAAATACTACTAAACACTGCCCCATATGTAATGAGTGGGTTAATCCTATATCCACTCATCTTATCACGAATCATCCAGAACTTTTGTGGGATCAGTTAGAGGATTTAAATATAGACCTTACGGCGCTTAATAATTGTCCATTGTGTGATAATTTTAAGATTAAAAAATCAGCTAAAGACAGAGATCAAGTTACAGACTTGCTCCGATCACATTTTATATCTAAGCACACATCGCTTTTGTTTAGCAAATTTAATGAGATGTACCCTGATATATCTACGATCTCGCCAAAAGTTTCATCTGTGCATATTGAAGATGACAGCGATGATCTTGATATTTATGATGTGACTGAATCTAGTGACAGTTTAGTTAATAAACTATTACTAATGGACTTAAGCCCTATTCAAAAGAAAATAATTGAACAGATTTTAAACGGAGACTTAAATCCTATCTATAAACCCGAGAAGCACAAATGCACCCAAGAAGAATGGGATGATGCTTTTCATTACCTTAAGGAGGCGATTTCTATATATGGATACGAATAACGACAAAACTACTTTGATTGTTGAGAACAGCAACGACAACGATGAAAAATTTATATTTGCAGACGACCCAAACACTTTAAGAGTAAGGGGTGCGTCAACTGATGTCGAACATGGCGGCAAACAGCCCACCGACCCTTATGCGTTATCTAGGGCTATTTTGCATGTGTTGAGCAAAAGCGAGTATGTGAGGATTTTGTCCGTTGGGCCTAATGCTCTAAATATTACAATGAAAGCTTTTAGGCTTGCCGCAAATGCCGCTGAAAGCCGAACAAATGGTGCAGTTTTAGTATGCAGACAGTCAGAGTACGAGGCGATAGTTGCGAACAAAAAGACCAAGGGAATATGTACTAGAATCTTTGGAATTCCGATTAAAAATGCTCTTTAAAATGTTCTGTTTACAGAGGGATTCCGCGCGAAAAAAGAGAAAAATAAAAATACAAACACAGTGCTTTTGTGTTGCTAGAAAATTACTTTTCTGGTAAAAATTTAAAGCTAAAATTAAAGCTGTTGGCTTATTTTTAATGATTTGCCGCAGCTTTTTTAATATCTTAATAAGGGTAAATTGTGTGAAAAAACACACAACAACTGAAATTATGAACGTATATATAGATACAAAAACATGGTTCCTGTTTTGTGTCTATATCAAAGATGAGCAGGAGAAGAAATGAATTATGCTTTTTGAAGAACAATTATCGAGAAAACCTAACCTTTATCCTTGGACACAAGATTTTATCGACGCTATGTGGACAGGCTTTTGGACACCTAATGAATTTAAATTCCAAAGTGATGTACACGATTACAAAGTTATATTTAATGATGCTGAAAGAGAGGTAATTAAAAATTGCCTTTCGGCAATCGCACAGATTGAAGTTGCTGTAAAGAAGTTCTGGTCTAAAGTGGGCGACAACTTGCCTCACCCATCAATCAATGACCTTGGCTCTGTTATGAGCAATGTTGAGACTATTCACAACATTGCTTATGAAAAACTTTTGAACACACTTGGTCTTAATGATATTTTTGAACAGAATATGAAACTTGACATAATCAAAGGTCGAGTCAATTACTTAAGAAAGTACAACCATAAATATTATAAGGATAGTAAAAAACAATATGTATATTCTTTGATACTGTTTACTTTGTTTGTGGAAAATGTGTCATTGTTTTCACAGTTTTATGTTATTAACTGGTTTAACAGATACAAGAATGTTCTTAAGGATACCGCGCAACAAGTTGCATATACAGCGAAAGAGGAAACTATTCACGCGCTCGTTGGCATTAAGCTAATCAATACATTGCGCGTTGAGTATCCAGAGCTATTCGACGAAGAGTTAAATAGCAAAATCATCAATGAGGCAAAAGAAGCCTATGAGTGTGAAGCGAAGATTATTGATTGGATTCTAGGCGATTATACTGGAGAAAAATTAAACAAGTCTGTGTTGAAGAATTTTGTCAAAAAGCGACTTAATGATTCGATGACCGCAATTGGTTTTGAAAAAGTTTTCGAAGATATTGATGAAGAAGAATTGGAACAAACAGAATGGTTCGATGAAGATGTGTTGGGTAATACAAACACAGACTTTTTCTACGCCAGACCTGTGAATTACGTGAAGGGTGGAAAAACTTATGATGAGGAGGATTTATTTTAATGGAAACAATAGCGTGGCTTAACGATGACTCAAGAATGTTCTTGAGTCGGGGCTACCTAAGAGAAGGTATTACGCCAGAGGAAAGAATTGACCATATAGCTAAAACTGCTGAAAAATACTTGCAGATTGAAGGGTACGCGGAAAAATTCAAGTCATATCTATGTCGAGGGTGGTACTCACTAGCCTCTCCTATTTGGGCTAATTTTGGAGAAGAAAGAGGTCTACCTATTAGCTGTAACGGTCAATATGTCGAAGATGATCTCGGAGACATTCTTCGAAATTCTGCTGAGACAGGCATGATGACAAAGTATGGAGCGGGGACATCAGGATATTTTGGCGCTTTGAGGGGAAGAGGGTCTGACATCAAAGATGGAGGTAAATCATTTGGCGCGGTTCACTTCCTGCAAATCTTTGACACTAATACACGAGTTGTCAGCCAATCTAATGTCCGGCGAGGAAGTTTTGCAGGGTACTATCCTGTCGAAGGGCTGGATATTGAAGAATTTTTGGAAATCCGAGAAGAAGGACACCCAATCCAAGATATGAGTATTGGCGTGACGATTTCCGATAAATGGATGCAGGAAATGAAAGACGGAGATAAGGCTAAAAGAAAACTTTGGGCACGAATTATAAAGAAGAGATTCGAGTCTGGGTATCCTTATATCTTATGGTCTGACACAGTCAATAACAACGCGCCACAGGTATATAAAGATAAAAATATACGCATTCATGCATCAAATCTTTGCACTGAAATTTTACTCAGCAGCAGCAATAAAGATTCTTTTGTTTGCGATTTGTCATCCATGAATCTTCTTTACTACCATGATTGGAAAGGCACTGATGCTGTCGAAGTTCTTACATACTTCTTGGATGCTGTCATGACCGAATATATCAATAAGACAGAAGGCTTGCCATTTATGGAAAAAGCACGACATTTTGCCATGACACAGCGGGCACTTGGCATTGGAGGATTAGGTTGGCACTCCTTCCTACAATCACAGATGATTGCGTTTGAGTCTATGGAAGCAAAAATACTCAACGCCCAAATCTGGAAGCTTATTCAAGAAAAAACTATTAAAGCGTCAAAGGAAATGGCTGAGATTTATGGAGAGCCTGAGTTGCTAAAGGGATACGGTATGCGAAACGTGTGTTTACAGGCTATCGCTCCAACTACATCATCCTCTTTTATTCTTGGTCAAGTTAGCCCAAGTATCGAGCCGCTAAACTCTAACTACTTTGTTAAAGATCTAGCCAAGGGTCGATTTACTTATAAAAATCCATATCTAAAAGAAGTGCTGATGAATCATGGGTTTGACAATAAAGCTACATGGGAAAGCATCATGGTTCATGGAGGCTCAGTGCAACATTTGGATTTCCTTTCAGATCATGAAAAGATGGTTTTTAAAACCTTTGGTGAAATCTCTCAGAAAGAAATAGTAATTCAAGCTGCACAAAGACAGAAGTTTATAGACCAAAGCCAAAGCCTAAACTTAATGATTCATCCAGACACTCCTTTAAAGGAAGTTAACGAGCTTATGATTTTTGCTTGGGAATCTGGTATAAGAACATTATATTACCAAAGAGGCACAAACCCTTCACAGGAGTTGGCAAGAAACCTTCTAAATTGTGTTAGTTGTGAGTCTTAATATATTGCCGCCGAAAGGCGGCAAGGAAAGCTATGAATACTGTCAAATACGAAGAAAAAATTGTCAAAATAGTAGATGCAATTGTTGAACAAAATCTTGGTGACGATGATGCGCCAACTTTTACTCAGCAATTGCACTTAACGCTGAGAGACTTAGACACGGACTTTGTGTTCCGTGTCTCTCTTACCGAAGGAGAAGTAAGGCGCATCATTAATGCTGCAGACACATTGAGTAGCAAGCAGTTGATTGACTTGTCGTTGATGCTCAGAGAACGCGAAGAACCTATCAAATTAATGGTGCCACAAAACGCTACCACAATCAGTGGACAAGATATTATGCGCGGAAATAATCCAAAACCAAAGCGCAAAAGATATCGTAAAAATAACAAATACAAAAAACAAAACAAAATTACACAATAATGGTGAATAATGGAAAATTATATTGAATTAGCTCTTGTGACAGAGCCTCCTACAGAAAAATACTTAGAATCAATTGAAAGAATAAATAATCAGCAAATCATTCGCTTGCTTCACGCCTTTATCGGTTTAGAGACTGAAGTCGGTGAGATCTTAGATGCCCTCAAGAAGCATATTTTTTACGGCAAAGAATTGGATGTGGTCAATCTAGCAGAAGAATTGGGTGACCTAGACTGGTATAAGGCAATCGCCACCGACGCGCTTGCCACTATGTTAGAAAGAGATCCTTATGAGCTAGAAACGTCTATTAAACAAACTAATATTGCAAAACTAAAAGCACGGTTTCCAAACAAGTTCAATAGCACAGACGCTATTGAAAGAAACTTGGATGTCGAAAGACAAATTTTGGAATCTAATTAATTGTCAAAATCCCTTTCTTTAACCGGAAAGGGATTTTTTTTATAAATGTCGAAAACATCAAAGTGAATGCTTTTCAAATCATTTTAGAAAAAGGTCAGCTTGGCGCTTTGAAATACGCCAATGAAATTGATAATATAAATCCAAAATTAGCTTCAGAAATCGATGCTGCGATTTTAGATATCGAAACAACGGCGACCAAAATATCAAAAAGTTTTACATTTGTTAAGCAAGCACAATCCGCACAACAATATCAGCAATTTTTAAAAGATTTGCCCACACAAGATTACACAAGCTCGCCTGAAGACATAATAGAGGAATCAACAGAATCTGAGTCACCCAAGGAGGAAAAGCCACTCGATGAACTTGAGATACCAGATTCAATATTTCAAGCTGGCGCAGGTGCTATAAATCTTTTTATCGCCAAATACCTCGCAACCGCAGGTCTGAAACAAACAGCAATCAACAAACTGCTGGAAAAAGCGAATAAATTTGGGTTCTCAAATTATGTTCTGAATGAGATTTACACAAAACACCCTGAGCTAAAAGGAAGATTTGGTGATGTTGACCAAACCCTTTTGCAATCAGAAATTGCCAAAAAAGGTTTTAATATACAAAAGAGTTTTAAGGGCATTAAAGTCCCAGCCGCCAACACACAAGATTTCTCTAATCTACAAGACGCTGTCGAGCGGTGGCTTGGCGAAGCCGATGCTGCAGGCGTCAAAAATGTAGCCCTGAAGAGCCTTAAAGACCAAAATTCCGCATTATATGCTGCTCTTGAGAAACCATTGAATTTGCCAAAAACAATTGCTATATCGCAAGCCGAAGATGCAATTGCTAAAAGCATTAAAAATCCAGCAGTTAATAAAATTGTTGACGAAATTATAGAAGGCGTGGCGAACAGATTCCCTGGTATCTTGAAAATAGGCGGCTTTACTAAATTTGTGGGAAGATTTATGCCTTTAATAGGGGCGGCTTTTGAAGCTGCTGGAATTATTCAAATGTACCAAAAAGAAGGCATAACCGCTAGATTGTGTTGCCATGTTTTTAGGGCTTTGATTTTCACACTGGGAACAACAGGGAGTGCGGGTGCCGCCGTTGGCTCTGGAGGTACATTGGCGCTTCCTGCAGCTGCTGTTGCTGTTTTGACTATAGGGCTTAACTTTTTGATGGGCATTGCCTGTGACACTTTTAAGCAAGAAGAAAAAACAAACAAGCCAATGGTTAATCAATAATATTTAATGTATATATATCTTGGAAATGATATTTAAAGTTTAAATCGTCATTAAAATGGACCCCTGATAGAACAGGATTCACAGGGGTCCAACAGAAAGAGTCCTTGCCGCAAAAACACTGTTTTTCAGTCCGAAGACTTATTTTTTTGCATATTTCACATTTCCAATGATTATATGCAAATTTCCCAAACGCATAATCTTTTTCTGCTAAACCCTCAGAATAAATCGTTATTTTTTTTGATTTTCTATAAAACCTTAAATGCATTTCATTGGGCAAGTTTGTTTCCATATCCATAAAAGAATCGTAACTAATCAAAAGACCGCCTGGATTTATGGAATCTAATTCAAAGATCACACAAGACCACCCAGAACTATTTTGCATTATTTCATTCACTTGATGATCCATGAAAAAATTGTACACCAAGGTTCAATCATTTAAATAATTCAATATTATTATATGCCTGTTATTAAAATAGATAGAGATATTCTTTTAGATAAAGTTTATGAATGCAGGAGTAAGATAGATTTTACAAATAATGACGCGATTAAAGCAATCGGCGATCTTGTAGATTTAATTATTCACGCACCCGAATCAGACAATCAATCTCTTTTTCCTAAAATTAAGATCAGCCGATGAAAGAAATAAATTCATTTTTTAGTTTACTTAACAAGCTGGATGAAAATAAAAATTTTCATGAAGCAGACCGCTTGGAAAAACAAGCTTTAAATTTTCGTTTAAAAAATAAAAATCCGCGCGATCCTTTCAAGGAAATAATGGACAAGTTAAATTTCATACAAAACCAAGTAGCCGATCTGCCAACAGATGGCATGGTGCAAGATGAAATAGACCAACCAGAAAAGACACAAAATGACACAAACCAAGCTGAATGAATTCAAAAAGAAATTCGAAGAAAAACAAGGCGATGTCAATGATGTAGGATTAGTTTTGTGTGAGATGTTTAAATCTTTATCAACACATCTCAAAGAAACAAAATCCAATATAGACTACCTAAACGAACAACAGGAGTTGATTTTGGCACACCTCGAAGACTCCTTGAACCCAGTCTACACCATCATTCGACAAGAAGACTGAACCTTTTTGGCTTTTTTACGTATAATAATACATGCAAGGCAACTTGCGTGTACTTTGAAAATTAAATGATAGATGGTTTCCGTGGTAAAATCACACACGGAGTAAAATCGTTTGTGTCAGAATTTTTCTGTTATTCGCGCAACCAACGCGACAAAATTCCATTTGCTGAGGCTATCCTCAGCTAAACAACAACACAGGAGGAAACTATGATAAAATGGTTATCAGTACTGTGGGTTGTGACATGCGTAGCGGTGTTACCATCAACTAGTAAAACAGTTGATATAAAAAAGGTTCCCGCAAAGCAGACAAGTAAACCGATAGAAAAAAAAATCGAAAGCTTGACTGTACAGCGACTGCCAAAAACAGTTGTGCGTATTCAAGAGCAATCCACGCTTCAAACTCGAAAAGGCATTGCTGCCAAGGCCGAAAAAATGATCAGGCAAAATGGCATCAAATCAGACAAAATGATTACAGCAATGCTAGTTAACGCTTGGCATGAGTCTCGATGGAAACCTAGTGTTTCTGATGGGCCTTGTGTAGGGTTTTTTCAACTTCACGTTAAATACATGGGCAAAGGATCTTCAAGAGGCCAATTGAAGAATCTTGAGCATAATGTAAATAAATTAATGAATTCAGATCATTTCAAGGAATGGGTTCAGTGGTGCAAAGAAAACCCCAAAGCTACTGCAGGGCAAATGTCTTACAGATTTGCAAGCACAGTTGAGAGATGTGCCAAAAAGCACAGGTATCAACGAAAAACTACAGCTGACAGATGGTATAAAGCCATCATGAACGCTTAACGCAAAGCCCCACATAGTGGTGGGGGTTTTGTTTCAAAAAGCCATGGATGGCGAAGAAACAAAAAGGTATTTATCAATATTCACATAATCTGAAATAATATAAGGCTTATTATGGGAATATTTAAGAAATCTAATTTGGATACATGGTTCAAAGAAAAATGGGTAGACGTAAGTAGACCCAAAAAAGGCGGCGGCTACGAAGAATGTGGTCGATCTGATGCAGACAAGGGCAAATACCCAGTTTGTACCCCCGCGTCAAAAGCCAAAACATTAGATGAAAAAGAAAGAAAAAACAGAATAAGAGCAAAAAGAAAAAACGAAAAGAAAAAACGAAAGGGCAAAAAACCTAATATGACCCAATACACAGATTCTCAAGGAGGCAAATCTAATCCAAAAACCGCAAGTGTGGTCGAAGAATTAGTGGAATCTAAGGGTTTTAAAATTCACACAACTTTTCGCAGATGCTTAATGGCCTATGATGATCATTTTTTTGATTTAAAAGGCAGTTGGAATTTCGAAGATCTAATGTCTCCCAAAAATATATTAAAAATATTTCCAAAAGAAATACTTGAGCTTCCCGTTGTGATAGACGGGAAGCATTTAGTCATTGATATACCTGGCACTGGTGTAGAAGTGTTTAATATTATTCCTGAATATTTAGTTGAAACAACATTAAGGTGAAAAATGAAATCTCCATTACTTAACTCTATTTACTTAAAAATGAGCCAAAAAAATGATCTGTCTGGCTTAAAAAAAACAATTGACACATATGTGAAATATATGTATGTTTTATATCTCGATGTTCTTGAAGATTGCGGAGTAAACAATCTAGATGAAAAAATTGAAGTTAAAACAAAATTTCAGGATGGATACACCCTGAAACATACATATGAAGCTGGCTATTATTTAATAAATCTTTTACTAGACTCTGATGAATACAAGAGAGCAGTTTCTAAACTAGATGAAAGATTCCTTGATGAATGCGAATGCCCAAATAAGGAGCAGGTTCTTAATTACCTAAAGGCTATTATAGCGGATGTTGGCAGTGAAACAATTGAAAAAGAAAAATGGGATTCAATCAGCGAATATTTCACAGATTGCCCAGAACTTTCTTCCGATGAGGAATGACATAAAATAGTCATAATATAAATATTATGAACCTAATTGAGCTTTTTCTTACTCTTCAAAATCAACTCAGGGTCTTTCACTGGCAAACAGAATCACATGCACAGCATGAAGCCTTTGGTGATACATATGGCACTTTGGACGGTCTAGTTGATTCTTTCATGGAAGTTTATATTGGCAGATACCAGCGTCCCTTTGCTAAAAATAAATTTGAAGTCTCACTAGTCAATTATGATTCTGGGACTTGTGGAGATTTTGTTGATATTTTCGTTGAAGTTCTTGAAAATCAATTGGCAAGTGCAATATCTGAAAAAGACACAGATCTTTTGAACATCAGAGATGAAATGCTCGCTGCTTTGAACAAACTTAAATATCTATTGACACTCAAGTGATCACAGTAGTAATGCCACAACAATATTCTTCTGAATAAATTTCTGAAGAATCGTTATACACCTTGTATATTGTTGTGGCTTTTTTCCTAATTCTCATCAAAGCATTGTCAACTGCTTTTGCTTTAATGTCTAATGCCGCCGCGATATCTTTGTATGAAGAATTGAAAGCGTATTGACCGAAAATTGACATTTCAAGTTCTGTGAGCTGCTCTGACATCATGCTAAAATTAGCTTCAAATTCTTCTTTGATTATATAATTTTCCAAAAGATTTAAGTTTTCATCTGGGATATAATCCGCATAAGTCTGATGCCCTTCGTCTTCAGAATTCGAAACTGGGGCACTCAAGCTTACAGCTTCATTTTGTAATTTAAATTTTTGTGTATTGGCGTGTGACATTGCAGTTATCAAATGCCTTTTGCAACATAAATTGATACTAAAATTTTTAAAAGATGATCCTGCATTCTCATCGAAGTCTTTAACCGCTTTCCAAACGCCTATTCTGCATTCTTGAAGTACATCATTTTCGTCGCTTCCGTTTATATAATATTTTCCAGCCAATTTTCTTAAATCATTATCGAGTATTTTAAGTATTTGATTAAACGCATCTTCGTCGCCTGATTTGGCCTTTACCGCAAGAGACTGCAAAATTTGCTCTGTGTCCTTCATGTATATTTTTTACAAGATTTGTTAAAAAAGCGCCCAATGTTAAACCAATGGGCGCTTGAAGTCAGTCAATATTGTGTTTTTGATATTTTTAACTTAAATCCTGTTATTTTTCTGCCATAAAAACACCACCAAGGCTTGTTGTAGTATATTTTTTCTAGTGAATAAATGCATTTATTATAATACAAAGCGTCATTTAAAAATGACCTAAGAGACCAATGCACTGAATCTTGATTTGAATTTAAAATGAAGAAAACTTCTGGCAAACCTGAAGAATTATTAAAACATTTTTTGATTACAATCCCATCGACGTTTTGATGGAATTTTTTATTTGCCACAGAAAGTATATCGTTTAGAAAAAAATCAATAGTATAATCGTGAAGATATCGCGGCATAATTAAACCTCCTTAAAATGAAATCTAATCTTCTATTAAAAGAGAATTGCCTTTAGTCCTGAAAGATTTTCACTTCAACTCAAAATTTAAAAGTAGCTGATTGTAATTTGGAGATAGATTAATCTCCTTGCCTTGATATTTGTAAGATCTAGGACTGTTTTCTGCTTGCTCTTTGTTGTATCTGTGTACGAAAAGGCTTTTCAAAGCTCTTTGTATTGTGGAAACGCTACAGCCAGTGTCCTGTGATATTAGCTCTAGAGCATAAGGTTTTTTGTCATCGTATTGGCAGCCTATTAAGCAAATTAAGAAATATTTGATAGTGGTAGAATTCCATTCCCTGATGATTTTCTGACCACTAGTATTGAGCCGCACAGGGAATCTTTTAAGTTCTTCCTGAGGAATTTTATAACGCTTTCTGCCGGATTCAGACTTGAACTTATTTCTTGACGACAATATGATAAGTCCATTTTGGTATCGGAAGAATGGGTTGCTATGCATTTTAGACCTTAGCATACTTTTGCATATGCCAAGGTCTAAAAGATCGTCCATCTTATGATAACCGTTTTTATTTAAGCTTCTTAAGTATGTCCAAATAAAATATTCAACATGCAAATTATTCAACAGACAATGTTGTGCAAGTTTTACATTATAAATTATCATTTAAGTCTTTTTTAACACCAACCGCAGCCAATCTGAGCAACTCTCTCTCAGCACCAGAACGGAGAATGTACCAATCAGCTTCTTGTTCAGAAATATTCGCGGCATTCATAATGATTTCGCGACAGATCATGTGCTTGAGAGCAGCAGTATTATTAAGTACGACATTTACACATAAAACATTCGGAGGATTCTCCATTATTTTGTTAATTCTGCTTTCGATGATACTTAGTGTTTCTTTGTCTAATATTTTTCCAGATAAAGGGTCATTTAACTCTTCCATTTATAATCTCCTGAATAGCTTCTTGATTTGACTCAGAAATATATTGATCAAGCTTTTTGTATAATTCCTCGCCTCTTTCAAAATCTTGCTTTAGAATTCTTCTGATTTTGTTTGTTGCTTTCATTATCTGCCTTTGTTTTTTGGCTAAAGTTAGATCATGTTCAACAATAGACTTATAAAACTTTTCGCTAGAAGTTTGTATGTTGTCAATGGAAGCGCCATCCAAACCCTCGTACATACAAATAATATGTATGGCTTGACTGTAAGTCGTATTAAGTAAATTGGCAACAAGAGTCACAAAATCACCCGATCTGCCGCACCCAAAACAATTAAATACAAACTTCTCCAAGGAAATCCCGAAGGAAGGGCTAGAGTCAACGTGGTCTTCAAAAGGACAGGAACAATTTAAAAAACCTGAACCTGATCTAGAAAACTCGCACCCATAATTTTCCTCTAGCCAATCCTTCGCCCTAAAAGAAGAGTTAATAAAATCAAAGTCGTATTTCATCAAAAGTCTTCTGCCCAATTAGAAAGGTCTGTCTCGTAAACTTCATAAGTTTTTGGCTGTATTCGCACTTTCTCTTCAGCTTGTGTGTCGGCAGATTTAATAATACTGAGAGCGGCTTGCTGAGAGTCCGTAAGCTCCACAACTTTATTGTACTCAGGAATCCACTTTGCGGCGAAGGGAGCAAACCAAGCATCACGCATCTTTACTGGATGATACCAGCAGACACTGTCTTCCTTGTTTGGTTCCATGCCAATAACATAAGTTGCAAGGTGAATCAATCGTTGGTCGCCTGAAGCTGCATCCTGATAAAAAGCGGCGGCTTTTCCATCTTCTTTACGCTTTCTATTTTCCTTGATGGAATCTCTGTTGATTTGTTGTGCTGTAAGAACAGGAACACCATATCTTTTGGCCAGTTTAAACAACCCTTCCGCCGCATCTCCATTTTTCTCCCAGTGTTTTGCGTTCTTGCTGGTAGATCTTGTCGTCATGTTGCCAATATAGTCAGCAACGATCAGATCAGGCTTGCCTTTTTGAAGTGTAATTTCGCGGATTTTTTGCTCAATAAACTCTGGCGTTGGGTCTTCAATCGCTTCCATATATTCAAAATATTTTCCATTAGCAATCTCGCTAAAACGAGAAGCCAACTTTTGCCTCTCTTCAGCAGAAATGCGAGTGGCTTTCATTTTGCTGTAATCAATTTCTCCGATCAAAGAAGCATGGCGCAATTTACAAAGCCATGAAGACATTTCAAATGAAAAATAAAGAACATTTTTCTTGCAGACTCTGTGGGCATAGTCAGCCCAGTTCAATAATTGTACGCTTTTACCACCACTGGAAGGGGCAAGCAAAACTACTAACTGAGCAGGTAAAAACCCAAAAGTCTGCTGGTCAATATTAGACAAGCCACAATGGATTCCTTGATATGCCTCAAAATTCTCAAGTCTTTCATCGTATTCTTTAAAAAAGAATTCCTCTGCTTCAGACATGTCAAACGCAACTTTGTCTTTTTTGAACTCATCTTGCTCTTCATGCATCGCATTAAGATAGTCTGTCATTGTATTGATAGACTCCTTAATTTGATCCTTTTCTACATAATCGGCTAATTTATCAACCATTTCTGATTGCAACTTGACACAATATCTGTCTTTAAGCAATTGCAGTAGGTGGGGCAAATCATCATAATTAGCCTCCTCTTCGGAAATCTCATCCCATAAATTTAAGTACTTGGCTTGAGTAGAAGGCTTTTTATTCTTTTTAAGCATCATGCTTTCTAGAACAGTCTCTGTAAGCTTATGCCCACCTGAATCCTTGCAATATTCTAAGGCTAACTTGTATAAGTTGCCAGTCAATGAAACTTCTGTTCCTGGTTCTTTCGATTGAAAATGATAAGATTCAATTGATCTTTCTGTCGCCATATAAACAGCGTTATCGTAATTGAATAAACAATATAAAATTTTAAATTCTAGTTCTCTTTGACTTAACTTCATTCTTTATGTCTGCCTCGGGTAGTTTTAATGTAAATGTTTCGCGCGTAAATTTATTCCAGATATTGCCAAAAATAGGATTTTGATTATCGGTAGTGTCAATAGAACAAATGGTAGTTTTACCGGAATTTAAACGACTGGATATCAAACGATCTAATTGAATCATGAAAAACTTATTGTTTGACACATCATACTGGAATATAGAATCAATGATCAAAAAGTCAACATCAAGGCATTGATAGAAAAATTCTTCATTGGTGTTTCGACCTTCAAAACTTATAAAACGATCAATATAATCTGACCATTCGATGTATTTAGTGGTATAGCCGCGATTGATCGCACCCTGTGCAATCACAGAAAGTAAAAAGGTCTTTCCTGAAAATTTAGTTCCATCTAATAAAAGATCTGTAACAAAGCGCACAGAATCTTTGAATTTAATCTTCAGACCATTACCAGCTTTGATACTATCCAAAGACTTGATGTAATCTGAAACAACTCGGTAAACTATCTCACTCCGCTTTTTTGCTACCCCAGTTAAAGTGCCGCGCGGAGAAAAGGACACCGACCAATCAGTGTCCAGGTCGCAAAAATGATATTTTTTAGGTATTCCAGACTGTGTATAAATTTTTGACAACTTATTCTTCAAATCAATTGATACAATATCTGGAGTAGTCAATAGCTCTGTAGTAATCATAATTCTTCTTCTTGAACCTCAAGATGTTTTAGTTTATCAGCTTGGGCTTTCTTAGAAGCATTTCTAGCTCTCTTGCTTGCCCATTCTCTTAAAGCTTCTATGTTTTCACGCATTGTCACGTAAATCGGGATAGATTCTTTTAGTTCCTTAATTATATCTACGGTTGTAATGCGTCTTTGGTTGTCAGAAAATCCTTCATACATAGAAGAAATGATAGCAGCCTCTATTTCAGCGCCTGTGAATCCTTCAGATTTGTTCACTAGATCGTTTATATTAAATTCACTAACGTCAAAATTGCGTTGTTTTAAGTGAATCTCCCAAATTTCTTTTCTTTCTTCAGAGTCGGGCAAGTCAACGAAAAAGATATCATCAAACCTACCTTTGCGAATTAATTCTGGAGGTAAGTGAGAAACATTGTTAGCTGTTGCAACTACAAAAACAGATGACTTCTTTTCCTGCATCCATGTCAAGAATGTTCCGAAAATACGCGAAGAAGTGCCTGAGTCTCCTGAGAAGCTTGTATTTGAAAAAGCTTTGTCGATTTCATCACACCATAAAATACAGGGCGCGACAGATTCAGCTGTTTTAATAACAGAGCGTAAGTTTTCCTCACTACTTCCAACAATGCCGCTAAAAATACGCCCCATATCTAACCTTAATAAAGGAAGACCCCAAAACGAAGCGATTGCCTTGGAAGACCTTGAATTATGTACGATTGTGTAATCGCTTAAAACAAATAAATGATCTTTATCAACTTCAAACCCATAATAAGAATCTTCAATATCTTTGGTGACAGTAAACTTGGTCAATACGGTTTTAGGAGTCATTACACCATCACGCAAACCAATATTTGAAATTTTCAACAAAGTGTACTTGTTTTTTTGTTTACTATTTACTTGGAAGCATAAACTTCTTGCTAAATCTGTGATGTCTTTTGTCAAATTCTGATCTTTGATCTTTAAATAAAAAGTCTTGTTTTTCAGTTTACCAGAGAAATCCAAAAAGCCTTCCAACACTTTAGTGCGATCCTCTGCACTCATATTTGGGAAAACTGAAGATAGATTTTCTGCTCCTAATTTTTTATACCAATGCGGCACTAATGCGTCATTATATGTATCTTTGTATGACAAAAACGCACCCAACATATATGGCTCTACCTTTTTCGGCGCGGATTTTTTATCTATATAAGCCTTGACCAATTTACACTTTTTTTGAAACTTTATGCTTTGATTTAAAAAGTCCTTTACTGAAATATTAAGCCTTTTCTTGCAATAATCTACATGAAGAATATGATCGCCGTTAACATAAAAAATTTCTCCATTTACTGGTGTTATTTTATATAATGTATCAAATCCCTCAGAAATACCCTTGACTGCCCTAGAAAGCCCATCAGGACCCATTAACAAGTCTTTTCCTGTTATGTCCTCTACATTTTTATGGGTGCCGTCATGCATAAGCACTTGTGTGCCCTTTTTGAAGCATTTTCCAGCGCCTTGTATACCAATAATCAACAAGCCCTTGGGATGCGCAGGTAGACCATATTCGATGGCTTTATCTGAAAAAGCGTCCTTTCTTTTAATTAACCAGTCTTTAAGATTACTTAAGCCACCAACTGAAGATAGATCGTATTCCAAATCAATCCATTCTAAGATACCAGATTGCTTGATTATGTCTTGTTTTTTATTTGCTATTTTTTTGGGATTGAACTCACTGTCTGTTAAAATAAAATAGGTAGAAATCATTTCAATTTCTCTCAAAGAAAGTCCCTGAAATGCCTTGACAATTGCTTCAAACTCTACATCGGAATAATCCGTTCTAAAAGAAAGACCAGGTTTTGATTTGGAAGCATTAACCAAACCAGACACAGTCTGTAATATCAAATCCTGATCGGGTAAAGGCCAATCCAATAAAGAAACAAGCTTCTCAAATTCAAGAGGCATATAATATTTCGCGCCTGTTAAAATCACACATTTACGCTCCGTGTGACATTTTTCAATAAGATTCTTTAATGCACGGATTGTTGCAATCTCCATCTGACCGGGATGGCCTTCAGGTGCTAAAAATTTATAAAAATCATGAAGAACTAAAACACAAAAATCATCTTTCTCAATAATTAAATCACTAAACCAAGTAAGAATTTCAGCCTGGTCCATGTTGTTTTGGAATTTGTATGATGCATTTGTGAAACCACCAGATGCAATATCCCAGAAAACAAAAGACCAGGGCTTTGCTCTTTCGCAAGCAATAGACTGAATAGTTTGGATTACACGATGTTCTTCGTGAGTTGTGATATAGATCAAAGACCTATTTGACTTTATTTGGTTTTCTAATTCTTTTTTATATTCTTCTAGTGTTAACATTTGGGGCACCACGGTTCTGAACTAAAATACATAAACAATGATTTTAGATTTTTTTCATAGTTATGTAATATTATTTCTGAAGTATAAGGTGCATTTTCTACTGTTACACGCAACATATTTTTAAGTTTAGTTAAATCTTCTTTGGTGTTAGTCAGACTTTCTAATTTCTGCATAACAACTTTAATTAGCTGATCTTCCGCTAAGGGCTTTTCAGACAAGAGCTTGGTTGTTGACAAGGGTATGCCATACTTCTCGAAAGCAAGAAGAATGTTTTTATGGACTTCTACATCCCTGAGATCAGATAATGTGATTTTATCATTGAAATCAAATTTTAAGAACTCTTTGTCCCACTCCCCGGCAAAATTTGCACAATTCGACAAACTAAAAGAGCCGTATTTTTTCACAAAAAAATCATAGTTTTCAAAACACCACTCCAGATATTCGTCCACAAGAGATTCATCTACTTGATAATTTTTTGACAAGTCGAAACATATCTTTTTAAAAGACATTGTTTCGACTCTTTTGGAGATTTTCAAAAATTCACCAGTTTTTTGTAAATAACGGTCCCTGAATCTTTTCTGAGAAAAATCAAAGTTAAATAAATCAGGGGTGTCACCGTATTGAACATTCGAGTACCAATTATTAACAATTCCTAGAACTTGTGTATCTAAATATTTAATATTCATCAGTTCACCTTTGAAATGCCATCTTCTTGAGACACATGAATTATATGGTCTGCGTAATCACCAAAAACCGCAAGATTGTGTGTGGCAAATAATACTTGTCTTTTTGATGTGTCTACATATTTACGCATAAATTGCGCCACTAGATCAAGTTTTTCATCTGATGACATGGACTTATAAGCTTCATCTAGGATTAATGGTCCCTTGTATCCTAGCCATTCAAGAGCCGCAATTCTTAAAGCGAAAGAGGATGTTTCACAAACACCTCCACCCCGTTCATCTTTTAATCCAGTAACCACAGGATTTCCATTTAATGTAGACTCAATACCAATCTCCATCTTAAATGCTGCAGCTGATTTTTTTTCTCCGTTAGTCATAAACAAAAGACGCCGATCATCGTTATAAATCGCACGTAAAGCATATGTGCCAGTGTCTTGAATTGACTGAATGGCAGCATCACGACGCTGGGCAATAAAACCAAGCAGGAATAGATAAGCGTCCTTTTTTATTTTAGAATCATTGACATTAAAATTTATTTTGTTTTGTAGCTCATCGTATTGTGCTTGGGCTTTACCCTTCGCTCCCTTGGCGGTGGCTAGCCTTAATTGTAGCTTTGTTAATCTAGACCCCAGAGTTTTCGAATTCAATTTCTAACTCCTTAATACTTTCATCAAGTTCTTCATAAGACTTCTTTAGCTGATCCTTTAAAGATTGTAGTTTCTGAGGTACCTCAGACAAAGAAATCCCAAGCACAGATTGCGCTTCAGATTCTGCCTTTTTCTTTTTCTCAAGAAGATCTTCAATGGATTTCTTCTTAGCTAGCAACTGCGCCTCAAGATTGATTAATTTGCTTTCTTTTTCTTTTAACTTTTCAATGTAATTGATTTCAGACATTTAAAATTCTCCCCCAGTTTTTGTTAGATTGACGGCAGTCTTTGCCATCTTAAGTATTTCTTCATCGACTTTTGTTTTTTCCGCGTAAATCTCCAGATCCTGTAACAAATCTGAAGAAATACTGTCATTAATAGATACGTTGGTAATAGCCTCAATAAACAACTCTGTGTTTTTATTTTCGAATTTTCTTTGATTGTTTTTATCTAAGTCAAAAATAACATCAGAAGATAAAGCGCGTTTTAATGCCAAATACTTGTGCTTGATTTCATCCGTGTCATAATCGTATTGCAATAAAATAACCTTAGGATGATGCGTCTCATCAATTTTAGATCTACCTAAAGAACCAGGATTAAAAAACGGTACACCTGTACCGGAAATCGATTCCATTGGATGATGAATGTGACCGGAAACAACTAGTTTTGTGTTTTTGTTTAAGACAAGATCATCAAACAAAACATGCGCAAATCTACTAGGCTTATCCACAATAGAAGCATGGCAAAATAATATTTTACTGTCTACATTTTCTAAAAATCCCGCGCGTAAATCATCATCCAAATCAGGTCTGAAATGTAAAAATTTAACACTTAAATCTGAAATTTCATCAACCTTTTTTAACGCGCCAGCAGCAATTAAAGTCTCAAGCGCACTTTTATTCAAATTAGAAGGATTGTGAGCGATATCATGATTGCCGACAACAACATATTTCTCAAAAGGCCAAGGCACACCGTCGTTTGAAAGAAGAATTTCTAGCGCCCTGTTGCGACAAGCTCCACCAACTTCAATCCTTTCAAATATGTCGCCGAGCATGATATAATAATCAACTTCAGCTGCTTTAGCTATTAAAAGCGTCTCCTTTAACTCCATTAAACCGCTTTCCATATAATTGTCTAAACGGCTCTTCGGAGACCTAGAATCTAAATGATTATCTCCGACAATTAAAAACTTTTTCTTCATTTCAACACACCACCACACTTATCACATAAAATATTTTCTTTAATCATTTTTTCTCTTAAATCCATATGCTCTTTCTTTTGAGATTCTAATTCAGAACTTAAAGATTTATAATCTTCAGTTAATCTTTGACCGGATTCCTTGATTGTGTCGTAGTTTTTGATGCGCTGATTTAAATCGTCAATATTTTTGCAAACTACTGAACAATTTTTAACCTTGCCTTTAAGAGTCTGAACCAAATCCAATAACCCATTTATACCATCTGGATTTACATCAACGTGTTCATTTAATAAACTGAAAATCTGAAGTTTGTTAATTTGATCGACAATTTCTGTGAGGGCTTTAATTTCAGATCGTGTTGATTTAATCCTTGCTAACATCAAATCAATGCCGCTGATATCTTCTTCCTTGACATTCATATCTATCTCACAAAAAGGCTCCATCTGAGCAATTTCTGTTTCTATATTAGATACTTTTTCAATCATGGCTTCAATGGAACTGATATCTTCTGTGTGTTTATCTAAAATATCATATCCTTCAAGCTCTTTTTTAAGCTTCTTTAATTCTAGCTCGTCTGATTTATTAAGCTTGTCAATTGCTTTGTAATTCTGCATCAACTTTTTTGCAGACTCTTCTAAAACCTCAATTCCTGTTAAATTAGAAAGTGATCTTGGCAATTCTGAAGGCGACAAATCAACAAGGAACATTTTTGAAAATTGATCTGCATAAGAAATAAGACCGTTGAAATCATCTTGAGGAGGATTCCCGAGGAGTTCCTTGATTTCATCTGGTATTTCCGTGTCTATTTTCTCCTTTTCAATTTTCTTTCCATTAGCATCTACGGCTATAATTGCATTTCTGCCATCACCCTTGATCCTTGTGACCTTTACACCATCGCTAAACTCAAGTGTGACAGAAGTTTCTTTTTCACCAAAGTGAATTAAAGTGTCTTTTTTCGGATAATTATATAAGACGAAAGAAATCGCGCGCAAAATAGCAGATTTACCTGAATCAGAAGTCCCAACAAGTAAATTCAGACCAGGTTCTAGATTAATAACCTGGTCTTTGTAGGATTGAAAATTTTTAATGTGTACAGATTTTATATAACGATTCATCAATTATATGTACGATGAAATTCAAGGTTCAACCAACACAAAACGCTAAAATTAATCTATGCCTCTCTTGCCGATATCATATTATTCTAATTACTACGTAATTCAAATGAATTTCGCAGGATATTTTAATAGACTAGGCATACCATACACACCGAATACAGCCCCTGTCAAATTTATTGCCAATAAATTCTCTGTCTCAGTCACCAATGAGGCAGACGGCAAAACTATGATACAAGGCAAGCCAGGTATCACAGTCCAAGATATCAAACCTGTAATCTACACCTACACAATAGAAGCACCAATCATCATAGGACCGGCAGGACAATTTTTCAACGGTTTTCTGCCCTATAACTCACTTAATTTTTTTGCCTTGCAAATGGCAAACTGGCAGTGGCAGCAACTATTCAATGGCTTGAATTTTTACAATGCATATGCTTACTTAGACAGTTATTCAATTAAAGCCAGCAATGAAGGAATCTCCCAAAGTGTAGTGATAAAATCAAACATTCCACTTTTCAGAACTAATACAGAATTTTGGATTGATTCATTTCTTATCAGTGAATTGATTAGCACCGGAACCGCTACAGATGTCATTGCGTATATCGGCAGAACCGCCAAGAATTATGACATTTTCACGGACATGGAGCTATTTCAAATTAATAGCGACGGGACAACAGGAGAAAGATTTTTCCTCAATTCAGCGAACTCAGGAATTTTCTTAGAAAGTTCTAATTTCGAAATCAAGTTCCCGACAGATAATAAATATTTCATAAATAGAGGTAACACTGTAGACTTTATGATGAAAAACTATAATTTCACACAATCTTTTGAAATTAAAGGCAACGAAATTCAAACAGATATAGCTCAGTTTTTGCCTGGATATTATGCGTATTATTACACAGAAACTACATTGATGCTTGCTTCACAAATATTATTGAAATACCAAGCACCATTAAATGTTAAAACAAAAAGCAAAGAACTAGGCTCAGACCAACTCACAAAAACTGGTTTGGATTTTAGTATGGATGGTACAACCTTTGGACCTATAAACAGTCCATACGGCAATACATTATTCCAATCCTCAATAGCTTAATTTTCGACAGATATCTGTAAATATTTTTCGTGAAATCGAAGCACTTGTTTAAGTTCATCTGTGCCACCAAGTTTGTAAAGCCAAGCTTCTTTAACAAAACCACCGGCTACAAACATAGCTACGCTTTCGCCGTTTTCAAATATTTCAATGAACTTAATTCTTGTTTTAGACAAAAACATACACAATCTGATATATTTATCTGCAATTGGTTTACCAACATATTGACAAGGCATACAAGACATCAATGAAGCAACAATATTATTCCGCGATCCCCCAACGATCATTTCACAATTGGATGTGTCTTCATTTTCACCGACAAATCCTAAATAATCCAGTAAATTAATCTCAGTCACAGGAAGTAAAATATTTTCTCTGTAATGTTCACGAAAATCCTCTTTTATGTTTTTCAGGATAACAAGACTGTCATCAGGGGAAATATAACAATCACCCATTGATCGTATTTCTCTGTAAATTATATTTGCATCATTCTTATTTTTTGCTTTTATAATAAACCATTTTGTGCTAGGCGTCAGCACATTTCTCCAAAAATAATCTACAAAAGTATGATTCTCGTTATAAATTAAAACCAAATCTGAATTACCGTCCGATTCTTTTCTGTGACTCATTAAATCGCCCACAAGAGAATGCATGTCTCTAAAATTTCCGTATACTTTATAGGTCTCGATTTCTTTTGTTAGAAATAACAATAGTAAACTCAGGTCTAGCATATAACAATTTTACATTTTTTTAATCATGCCAAAACAATCTTCGCTCCATGTTTTTGACTTTGACGACACACTATTTGAAACAGATAATTCTGTCATTCTAGAGATCCCTGGTCGCGCGCCAATTAAACTCAATTCACATGAGTTTGCGCAGCTTGAAAAATATCAACAGCTGCCCAGTAAAAATATAACACCAGAAGATTATAAAAACGCATTTTTGAACTTTGAAGATTTTCAATCAATCAAAAATCCGCGACCAATTACAAAAAACCTAAGGATATTCGGCAATATACTCCTGCACAGCCCAGATAACCTTTTTATATTGACAGCAAGAGGAGGCGGAACAAATAAAGCTGATATCAAAAATTTAATCGATGAATATTTTGCGCCAATACTCCCAGAAACAGGTTTTGATATCGGGCGTATTATAACAAAAACCGAACAGCAGCACATAAAGGGAGATACAGCCGAAAAAAAGAAAAATACACTGATCGAGCTAAAAGATTACACAGGCTTAGAACAAGTTCATTTTATGGACGACTCAGCTAGTAATATCGAAAAAGCAAAAGAAGTGCCAGGTGTTCGAGCAAGACTCGTGACAAAGCAAGATCAAAAAACAGCAGAGAATAATATGCCAAGAGAAAACGTACCACATAGAGTTGACGAAATCGCTGATGCTATTCTAGAAAGAATGAAAAAATCAAAAAAGAAAATGTCAGAAGAAAAAATGTACGACATTGCATATGGCACTGCCTGGAAAACTTATTATAAAGAAAACCCCAAAGCTAAAAAAGACAAAAAAGAAGCCTCAGAAGAAATAGATGATATCAAAATCGCAAACTTCCTCGACTCCTTGAATCTTTACAAACTGGCAGACACAATTATGCCCCTTAAATAGGGGGCATAATATCACCGGAAATAAACCTTGAAAATTTCACCGGTTTCAATGTCCATGAATGTATTATGATCAACGCGGTATAATACATTCTCCTCACCAAAAGGACTGACAATTTCAGCTTCTGAACTAACATATATCTTGGGACAGTCAATCTTCAAATTTAAATCGTCTGCATCCAAGCTGGTATCAAAGTCACCCAAGGCACCAATAGAACGCAAACCATTTTCAGTTAAATCCGTGACATCAAAGTCTTCAACGTACTCTTCAGTGTTTTCAGCAATATCTAACAATCGAGCAAGCTTTTCAGCCTCGCTTTCCACATAAACGTCCTCGATAATTTCATCGTTTTCAGGCCGTGTGACAGTTTTGGGGCTTAAAGCGTTAATGGTAAGACAAATATTATCCACCAAAAGAGGCTCGCCGGTAACGACTAAATTCAAAATCGCGCGCGCAAACATACCGCTACTTACATCAAATGTATCAGGCAACGCATCAATTAGAGCAGTAATTTCATCGGCGATGCTAGGATTGCTAACTCCGCGCGACTCCAGTAATGCTAGAGTTTTTTCTAAAGTTTCTGTGTGATTCATATATCCTCAAAATATCAACAAGATATTCTGTTTAATTGTACGATTTTCTGAAACAAAAATTTTCAAAAAACGTACAATAACATATGGAAGATAAAAATGAACCTTTTGTCTGCATAGAAGTCAGCGAACAATCTTCCCTTGATTATCTTGCAAGAGAATTCGATAAGTTCTTCCCAGGGAGAACAGTCAGATTGATTATTGATGGGCAATATTCTTCTGTGTTTTATGTAGGCGCGGGAATATGGATCAACAAAAATACAAACCGTGACAACCGATACACATTAAAAGTGCATCACGATGTTGATGCATTCGACTATCTCGAAAGCGATCAAATTCAATTGGTCCAATCTCTCAATATCGAATTAAAACCTTTTAGATTGATAAACGATATTAACATTGAAGGAACTGAATACAACGGAATTTTTTTCTCAGATGGCAACCATGTTATTATTGATCAATATTTAATCGACAATAGCAAAACAATCGCAGATTTTCTTCGTAAACAATTTGAAGGTGAAATTATCATTGATCTAACAAACGAAGAAGAAACCGGAATGATAATCATCAAAACTAATAAAAAAATTTTTGGAGAAAAATAATGGCATCAGTTAAACTAAGACAAAATGAATCTTTCGACAGCCTTCTCAAACGATTCCAAACCGCAGTCGCACAAGATGGAGTTCTTAAGGAACTTAAAGAACGATCACACTACGAAAAACCATCTGTCAAGAAGCGCAAGAAGAAGCTTGAGAAAATGAAAGAGTTCAGAAACAACAACACAAAAGACTAATTAATAGTCCCATTTAAACATGGGACTATTTTGTATAAAAATATTATGAAATTTAAACATACAAATCAAGAAGCGCCAACAAGTCAGACGGCGCAAATGGTCAACCAAACACAAGAAAAGCCACATATTAATGTCGTTTTCTGTGTGCCGGGACGAGAATTTACAGCAAACTTTCTTCAAAGTTGGACGAATCTTTGTAACGCAATGTACCAAAACGGTATCTCATTTGCACTATCAAATGCCTACAGTCCAGTTGTTTACTACGCCCGAAGCGCTTGTCTAAGAGCGCACGTCCTAAGAGGAAGAAACCAAAAGCCGTTTAACGGAGAGTTTACATATGATTATATTATGTGGATTGACTCTGATATCGTCTTTGCTCCAGAACATTTCTTCGCCTTGCTGCAGAGAATGCAACAAAATAAAGAAATCCAACTCCTATCTGGGCTGTATCTTATGGCTGACGGACACCATACAACTTGTGTCGATAAATGGGATGAAGAATATTTCTCTGAAAATGGTAGCTTCCAATTCCTCACTATGGACCAAGTTAAAGCAAAAGCAATCGAATCGGATACCATTAAAAACAATGGAGTATTTGAATGCGTCTATATTGGGTTTGGGTGGCTTATGGTCAGATCGGGTGTGCATGAGTCGTTTGAATACCCATTCTTTAAGCCTCAGTTCCATGAATTGAAGAATGACATCTACGACTTCAGCTCTGAAGATGCTAGTTTCTTCCTAGAGCTTAGAGAAAAAGGCATCAAATGTTATGTAGACCCTAATGTTTTGGTTGGACACGAGAAAATGGTCGTCCTTCGATAACAAAACAAAACCAAACACAATCTTAAGCCCCGAAAGGGGCTTATTTTATTTGCGCGGGAAATATTGATCCTAACTGTATAAATAAAACATGATCAGAAAAGGAATCATTCTTGCGGGAGGGACAGGCTCTAGATTGTTCCCGGTAACGCAATCTGTGAGCAAGCAACTTTTGCCAGTATATGACAAACCGATGATTTATTATCCTTTGTCAATTTTAATGAGAAGCGGTATTCAAGATGTATTAATTATTACTACGCCGCATGAACAAAGTTTATTCAAAAATCTGCTGAAAGATGGTTCTCAATGGGGGATGAATATTTCTTATGAAGTCCAAGAATCTCCTGATGGATTAGCACAAGCATTTATTATTGGAGAGAATTTTATTAATAATGAACCGGTTGCCTTGATTTTAGGCGATAATATATTTTATGGGGGAAACCTCATGAAAGAATGTGAAAAAGCCACACAAAGCGACCTAGCTACTGTTTTTGCTTACCGAGTCAATGAGCCTGAACATTACGGCGTCGTTGAACTCAATAACAATCAAATATTATCAATTGAAGAAAAACCGATTTCACCTAAATCAAACTACGCGGTTACAGGCTTGTACTTCTATGATGAAAATGTAGTTGAAATCGCAAAAAGCATCAAGCCGTCAAGCAGAGGTGAGCTAGAAATAACATCTGTCAATAATGAATATCTCAAAATGGGAAGATTACTTGTAGCAAAGTTGTCTCGTGGATGCACCTGGTTTGATGCTGGCACCTTTGATAATCTTCTTGAAGTAAGCAATTATGTTGCATCTATTCAAAAAAGACAAGGTATGATCATTGCGAGTCCTGATGAAATTGCGTTTAGAAACAATTGGATTACACAATCTAAACTAGAAGCATTAATTGATTCTTACGGCAAAAGTTTGTATTCAAAACAATTAAAATTGAGCTTAGAATAACACTCCGCGCGATACATGAGTTAAAACTTTTTAATTATATCAAGAAGTTTTGTGTTTTTGTTTAATTCTTTTTGCAAATTTAATAAAAATGTTTGTTGCTCGTCAATTAATTGTTTTGTCAATTTCTCTAATTTGGCGTCAACTATTTTTGTAACTTCAGTGTTTAGTTTTGTGTTTAGATTGTTTAATTCTTGACTTGTAGATTTGGTGAATATTCCGAGATTTGCTTTGGTTGTTTGAACTTCATTGTTCAAATTAAAAAAGACATGATCTAACTTCTGGGTTATTTCAGACCTGATCTTACCATCTGCTTCTTTTACAACTACGTCAACATGATTCTTCAACGCCTTGGTCTGATTGTCGAACAACTCATTTACACGATTTTTTATCTCTTCTTCTACCAAAGATGCCACTATCGGCGCTAGTAAAGACATTAAAAATTTCTTCATTAGCTTCTTGTCCATAGTTCTATCGAAGGCTGGGTGCCAAGACCTGTTACAGATCCTGTTGTGATAGATATAGATGAAATTCCAACAGACTTATATGTGCTGTTATTTGCTACACCGATTATGAATCGTCCAGTTGTATTTGTGGTTCCTAAAGTCACAGTTGTAGTTACACCACTACTCAAGGTAACAGCTAAGCCAATGTTTGACAAGATAGCTGTCGCCGCGAGTCCGGTGACACCTGCCGTACCCAATCTGAACTCTAGAAATTCTGGGTTCTTTATCGGTCTAAAGCTAAATATAGTTGTTGTGCTTGGGTCCACCCCTCCACTTAAAGTAATTGTATTGCTGTTAGCATACCCAACAACAGTTGTCCCAAGTGATATCGCTGCAACACTTGGTATACTTCCAGTTGTAGAAGCAACAATAACATCACCGGGAAGAGCAAAATTAGTCACAATTGGAATATTGGATAATGTTAAAACATTGCCTGAAATTGAGGCTACAGAAGCAGTATTCTGTATATTTGTGGCGGCTGAGTATGCAGGGTAATTAACTAATGTCGATCCATTCCAAGTAATAAAACCTATTTGCTGTGTTAACTCTTGATTGTTCGCTTGGTACCATGCTTCCTTAAATGAATTTTGCCAAGCAATTGTTTTTGTAGGTTGTGAAGAATCAAAGTAGTCTCTAAAAACAACGCCGTAAGTGCTTTGAAAAAACGTGTTAGTGGCCTGTAAAACTCCGCGCGCGATATTTAATGTGCCAGTATTAAAAGTGTTCTCTGCGGATAAATGAGCGTTGACAATAACCAGAGCATTAGAAACCTCTGAAGAGGCTAAATTGGATAAAAGATTCTGACGTGCGGTGACATAATTCGGAATTAAATAAGAAGGATTGTAAACTTGATCGTAACCTCTCGCGTATGTCGCGCCTATGATAGTTTGGTACGAACTGTAAAAACTTGTATCCGCAATAGCCATATTTAATATTTAAAATAAAAAACTTTCCAACCTTTTGAAACTTTTTTGTACAACATCCGTAGTTATTGGTGTGATGATGAATTACTTTAAAAACTTCGATATCAAAATCATGGCTAACCGAGTCGTGACATTCGCCGTTTTTGCGTTCCTCAGTGCATTTAGCACTGAGTGGCTCAATTCAAAAGACCTTCAAACAGCTGTCCAAGCAGGACTCGCTGTCGTGCTACAAGCAGCATTTGCGGGTCTCGGATTCGACCAACTTGTTTATAACTTCTTTAAGCAACCACAAGTCGAAGCCGTCGTTAAGGCACTCTCAACTCCAGTTGAAGTGGTAGAAACTAAAGCTACGAAATCCAAGAAAGCTAAGTAAAATTAGTTTTACTTTCATTACGTTACTCCTTGTATTTGCCAACTGCGTAAAAGTGGTTGGCAAATATTTTTAAACTATTATGGCAGAATTCACACAAGAAAAATACACAGTCTTTTCAAAAGACGGAGAAAGTTTTGGACCAGTAGATATGGTCACACTCGTCGCTTGGGCTAAAGATGGGAGACTTACCGCAACCAGCAAACTAGTTTCAGATCTTGATGGCAAGGTTTACCGCGCGGAAGATTTTCCAGACCTGAAAAATATTGTATCAGGCGTCCCACCAGTCGTACCACCTCCGGCACAAACCGTCACACAATTACCAGCTACACAGAACGACGGCGGAAACGTAATCAACATTATTAACAACGTTCAGTCAAATAACACCGGCTATAATCCATATGCACCGACTGTGCATGTCCCGCGATCAAAAGTCACAGCAGGTCTTCTAGCTATATTTTTAGGCTGGCTCGGCATTCACAGATTCTATCTCGGCTATAATGCTATAGGAACGTTAATGCTCGTACTTTCAATCTTTTCCTGTGGATGGTTAGCGATCCCCGTGTACATCTGGGCTATCATCGAAGGAGTGCTTATATTTACAGGCCAGTTTAGAGACGCACAAGGAATGCCGCTAAAAGATTAATTTCATTGGAACTTTTTTGATACAAAAAACGTATATATTTTTACGACAAAATTAAAAAAGAAAGCCCACAACTTTAGTTGTGGGATGAATTTTTTATCAGATTAAGTGGGTATTATGTAGATGCATTCTGTATAATATAATTGATTTTGCTTTCAGCAAATTATATCCAGAGGCACTGGAGAATTTAAGTCTGTGGAGAGTAAGGATAGGAAAATAGTTTCTGAATCAGACTCGACGAAGCAGAAAGCCTTTGCGTGAGCAAAGGAAGGAATCCCACGACTAAAGTCGTGGGAGGATGTCAAATGGAACCAATCCATGATTCTAAGACCCTTGAGAAGAAGGGAAGGAATAAAAATATGAGACTAAATAAAGCTTTAACAACAATTGATCCAATTCGAGAATTTAACGCATTGCTCCCTCAGACCTTGTTTGAAAGTTTTTTTCAAGATCACTACAAGCAAGTTATGAGAACTGACTATTTCATCGAAGATGGAAACATTACAATTAATGTTGATGTTGCAGGTGCAACGTCCGAAGATGTCACCGTGAATCTTTCAAAAAGCCAAAAATGCGTTGTAGTCAAACTTGCAAAGCAATATGAAAAGAAAGACTCAAAACCTCACTTTTATATTCGTGAAAGAATGATTAGTGAACAGAGGAGAATCTTCGCACTCCCTGAAGAATTCGACTATGAATCAATGGACGCATCTGTAAAAAATGGACTACTTACCATTAAAGGTAAGCTAATGACTAAGCCTTCAAACGAGGCGAACATCATTATTAAAGTCAAAAGCGAAGATTAATTTTCGCGCGGATTCTTCAGATTATCAAAAAGCTAGGCATAGCCTAGCTTTTTGATTTAGGCCCATCTATGCTTTGCACATAATTTATAAAAGGCCATGAAAAAATACAAATACATAATCATTTTATTAGTTCTAGCCTTCGCCGCTATGAACCACATGAATTTTTTCATGGTTGTCAAGGGCGATTCAATGAACCCTACGCTTAAAAACGGTCAGCTAATATTCATTGACCAAACCGATCAAGAATATTATAACAATGATATTGTCGTCTTTAAAAAAAACGAAGACATCTATGTCAAAAGAATTATCGCAAATAACGGTTATTATTTTGTAGATTTAAATTATGACCTTGAAGACTCGGCGGTACTTTATTCCTATATATCCGAAGAAGAGTATAAAAAAACTTTAAATTTTCCTAGCAGTGCATTATCGAATTATGTTTTTATTAAACTAGAAAACCAATACTGGATGAGAGGCGATAATACCAGAAACTCCACCAATTCAGAAATATTTGGTCCTGTTGAAAAAGAAGAAATTATAGGAAAAGTCATCGGGCATAGTTAAAAAAAATCGTACATTATATTATGAAAGAATATAATGATTATATTGAAAAGTTTTATTCAGACAATTACCTAAAAAACAGATATCCATCACCGGCATATCTCCTACAACAGGGACCTTTTCAAAACGGTGACTCCCCAGATCTTGCGGCTGTCGCACTCGGTTTTAAGAAAAGCGCTATCTTGCCAATTAAAGACTTAAGCAGAGAGGTTAACGACTATTATTTAACTCAATCTCTCTACAGTGGTAAAACCGTTTACTATCTCGATGAATATCAAATTGCTATAATCTGTGATAGACAAAACCTGGACAAGATAATTGATGCTTATCGAAATTGCAATGACTCTGAACTAGGCATTGCATTAGATTATCCCACACATCTTGTTTACCTTTTCTCGCAATGTATGGAAAACGGTTTTCCAAACTGGAAAGAATATGACAGAAAAGCAGAAGAATTTGCTAAAAAATTTTTATGAAATTCCACTACACAGAATCACAAGAACTTAAAGAAATCGCAGGACAACTGAAAGCAAGATACTATTCTTTAATCGGTCATGTCCAATTAGATAAAATTTTTTTCGCATTCAAAGGAGGCGAATTACCAGAAGATTTCTTGTATGAAATCCAAGGCTTAAAAAGTGATTGGGTCAAGCACACCAATGAAACACCAATGTACTGTATAGCTTATTCATACGATTACTACTCAAAAATAACACCGGCATTGCTTCAATGGACACTACTAGAATGCTTGTATTCTTGCTCCGGTGATATGGACGGTAAACTCAAAAGAAAGGAAATCAATGAATTCGCCGCATTCGCTAAAACACTAGAAGATCTAGGTCAATCAATAGACTGGAGAGCTAATATGCACGTTCCAGCGCTACTAGAAGAAGAAACAATATTTTTTCACCAGGAATAACAATGAGCTTATATAATAAATATAGACCGAATAATTTCAACCAATTAATCAAAAACAAATTTACACAAAACTTAGAGAATAATCCACTCTCACATCATGCATACCTCTTCTTTGGACCACCAGGCACAGGTAAAACATCCTCCGCCAGACTTTGCATGACTAAATATGTCGAAGGCGAAAAAGCTATAGAAAATATCATTAATGGTAAACACCCCGATTATTATGAAGTTAATTGTGCAGTTAATAACGGCGTGGATGATATCCGACAGATTGTGTCGGATGTGGTAAATACAGTCCCTACACAATCTAAATATAAATTCATCATCTTTGATGAATCACATATGCTTACCACACAAGCTCAAAATGCACTCCTTAAAACAGTAGAAGAGCCACCACAGCACGTTAAATTCTTTTTCTGTACGACAGAAATAAATAAAGTCCTTCCTGCTATTCGATCAAGATGCCAAATTACACCGTTTGTCAAATTAACAAACAAACAATTAACACAACTCATCTCTACAATCGCTGAAAAAGAAAACTACGCCTATAACGCTGACTCAATCAGTCTTATCGCGAATTCAGCAGATGGGTCAGCAAGAAACGCAATCAATCTACTTGAACAATCTTCTGCTGTACTCAATGATGCTGATGCTGTCGCGCAAATTCTTGGGACTGCTTCTACTAACAACTTTTATAAACTCACTAAATATATCTTTGATAAAAAACCCAAAGACACTATCAACCTCGTTGAAGAAATCTTCGATAACGCAATTGACCCAAATAGCGTCATGAATAAATACGCGGATTATATCGCAGAACTTATCATCCAACGTGTCAATAATCCACAATCTGAATTTGAAGGCAAAAAACTACTGCTACTTGCAGATTGTGTCACGAATATCCTAAAAGACTTCAAAGTACTACAAAACATTAAACTAATCTCAAAAATGCATATCATGAAATTAGTTCAGGCCATATAAAAAAAGCACAGGCAAAACCTGTGCTTTTTTAATGCCGACATCAAAAGGCTACCATTCTAAAACTTCAGATTCATTAATGTCTATACATCTAAAATCTGTCGTGCCAATTGTTTTCTGAAACTTTTTGTGCCAATGCCCGAACCTCCAAGCAGGAGGATTATGGATCTTGAACATCTCCCACAATAACCTACCGGTGTGAGTATCAGTGGGAAATGCCTTCAAAATGTGATATCCTACATTTGGCGGAGCATCATGAGTTATCACTAAATCAATGTCATTGCAAACCTTCTCCCATAATGTTAAACATTGATCTGCTTCTTCGTAAGATAACTCCTCACATGACCACCAGTCATAACCGGGAGTCCGTAAAGCGTGATCGATTGACCAAGCACCGGCAACAAAAAATATCTGCTTACCGGCAAACTCGAACACACCAAAACGCCCCAAATCATGAGGATACTGCTTAAGAATATTCCAATTGTCATGATTGCCGTGAAGCACACGAAGACGATCTGAACTAACTCTGTCCAGAAACTTCTCAGCGCCAAAACCAATCCCGAAATCACCGATCTGAATTGTCAAATCGTAAAATTGACAAGATTGTGTGAGTTCGTTTAATGCTTGGTAATCGCCGTGTACGTCACCAACCAAACGTAAAGTAGCCATAATTGTATTATACGAAAAACCCCCAGAAAAGTTCTAAACTCTCCTGGGGGTTTCAATAATTAAAACGAATAGTCGTAAGCTAATACAGAATCCACGCGAACATCGTTCACTCGCAAATATCTATTGCGAGCAACAGGAGTCACACTAACTTCAGTCCAACCACCAGGGCACTGCTTAGGAACAATCACAACAGGATTCTCAACCCCTGTAAACGTAATCTGAGGATATCTAATCGTACCATCCTTATTATATCTAACAACAGGCTCCCACAAAAGATCACCGGATTCTAATCGCTCAACGTCAATCCGACGAGTCAAAGTAGTACCATTAGTAACCTTTGAACAAACTCTTGTCGCAGTGCGATGATCGTAAAAATAAAACTTAAAGTCACGCCGCTCAACCATATCCTTGAACTCAGCATCATCTATCCCTAAAACTTCCTGAACCTCATCCCGAGAAATCTTCCCAAAAGTAGTAGGCCAATAAAACGTCCAATTTGCAGCGGCAACCGCAGCAAGCGCTAAAAACCCAAAAGCCATCGAAAACTTGTTTAATTTACTCATAATATAAATATACGAAGTTTACACGATAAAATACTTTAACGTGTAAATCAAAGTAGGATTTTTTGCCTATTTGGTAAGAAAAAACCGCGCGGAATTAGAAAGTGTACAAGGAAACTATGAAAACAAAATTCTTCATCACAACGGCAGTTATCGCAGTTTTGGGTTTTGTTTTTGAAAAGAAAAGAAGGCAAACGCCTGAATATATTATCCAAAAAACAGAATCTGTATGCGACAGATTAGAAAGAAGGCTGGAACAGTACGCACTTGAAAAAGACCCCCTGTAGCCTATATATAGGGGGTCTTTTTTTTTGACCCCCTCCCCCCCCTATACTCCAAAAAAACACAATCTGAATCTCAAATCTCGAATTTCAAAAACTCAAATCTCAAATCTCAGTTTTAGCATTTAGAACTTAGAGTTTCAAAAATCGTAAATCAAATTTTCAGATTGTGTAGTGGG
>JACCDG011404854.1_pt1 | contig 67663 bp, 76 predicted proteins | sample 7442471 | NCBI WGS metagenome assembly JACCDG01 (sample SAMN15323444, study PRJNA562643) | freshwater metagenome | isolation source: river surface water | place: USA:Blue River Watershed | collected 2017-08-17 | reverse complement strand
GAGCGTGATATTCTGATAGATGAGTTGGTGGAGGGGTACAAGAAGGGAACACTGACGGAGGCATTTGGAGCAGGAACTGCAGTAACGGTATCAAAAATTGAAGTTTTGCAGTACAAAGATACCAGGATCAGCATGGATGCTACCAAAATGCCTGTAGCGGATGAGTTGAAGCAAACCATGGCTGCCATCAGAAACGGCTCTGCTGCCGATTCCTTTGGTTGGATGGTGGGCACAAAAGACTGATTTTCCTCCATAAAATTTTGAATCACGGCTTTGCTTTTTAGAAAAAAGCTCCTACCTTTGCCGTCCCGTTAAAAAAAGGGGTAGCATGCCTACAATTCAACAATTAGTAAGAAAAGGAAGAGAGATCATCAAGGCCAAAAGCAAGTCAAGGGCCCTTGATGCTTGTCCCCAGCGTCGCGGTGTTTGCACCAGGGTATACACTACTACACCCAAGAAGCCAAATTCTGCTTTGAGAAAAGTCGCTAAAGTGCGTTTGACCAACAAGGTTGAAGTCATTGCATACATTCCGGGTGAAGGTCACAATTTACAGGAGCACTCCATCGTTTTGATCAGAGGCGGTCGTGTGAAGGATTTGCCGGGTGTGCGTTATCATATTGTAAGAGGCAGCTTGGACACTGCGGGCGTGAAGGACAGAAAGAAGAGCCGTTCCAAGTATGGCACCAAGCGTGAAAAAGCTAAAAAATAAACCAATCACAACGAAACCTTAATATAGATGAGGAAGACCAGAGCAAAAAAATTACCGCTTGCACCAGATCCAAAGTTCAATGACACTTTGGTAACACGTTTCGTCAACAACGTTATGTGGCAAGGAAAGAAAGGCGCATCTCTCACCATTTTTTATGATTCTTTGGAAAAAGTATCTAAAATGACCGGTGAAGATGGATATGAAATTTGGAGAAAAGCGTTGTCAAACGTAACACCTGCAGTTGAGGTGAGAAGCCGTCGTATTGGTGGTGCAACTTTCCAGATTCCATCTGAGGTTCGTCCCGATCGAAAAATTTCCCTCAGCATCAAATGGCTGGTTCGTTTTGCCAGAGAACGCAACGGACGCAGCATGGCCGATAAGCTCGCCAACGAAATTGTAGCAGCAAGCAAAGGTGAAGGTGGCGCATTCAAAAAGAAAGAGGATACCCATCGCATGGCTGAAGCCAACAAGGCTTTCGCTCACTTCAGGGTTTGATCCGAGCTGAATAAAATCTTAACAAAAGGGCCGATACATCGGCCCTTTTTTATTTTCGTTTCTCCCAGTCTTGCACTAACTTTGCACCCGCAAAAACAGCCTTGACAAAGGCTTGATCGAACAAATCATTTAAACAATACAATCAGTCATGGCAGACTTAAAATTTCAACGCAACTTCGGAATTGCCGCACACATCGATGCTGGTAAAACCACTACTACAGAGCGCATCCTGCGTTATACCGGAATGATTCACAAGATCGGTGAGGTGCATGATGGTGCAGCTACAACTGACTGGATGGAGCAGGAGAAAGAGCGTGGTATCACCATAACTTCAGCTGCTGTGAGCTGCCAGTGGAACTTCCCAACTGTATTGGGTAAGGCTACTGCCGATACAAAAAAATATTATTTCAATATCATTGATACCCCCGGTCACGTGGACTTTACCGTTGAGGTGGAGCGTTCCATGCGTGTGCTGGATGGATTGATTGCCTTGTTCTCAGCGGTGGATGGTGTTGAGCCACAATCTGAAACAGTTTGGCGCCAGGCCAACCGTTACAAAGTTCCACGCATTGGATTTGTAAACAAGATGGACAGAAGCGGTGCAGATTTCTTGATGGTGGTGAATCAGGTAAAAGAAATGTTGGGCGCGAAAGCAGTGCCCCTTCAATTGCCTATTGGAGCTGAAGACAATTTCAAAGGTGTGGTTGACCTCATCAAAATGAAAGGAATCATTTGGCACATGGAAACAGAGGGAATGACTTTCGATGAAATTCCCGTTCCTGCAGACATGGTGGAGGAAGTAAACCACTGGAGACAAAATCTGATTGAGGCTGTTGCCGAATACGATGATAAATTGCTGGAGAAGTTCTTCGATGATCCAAGTTCAATCACCGAAGAAGAAGTGCATGAGGCCATTCGCAAAGCAACCATTGATTTGAGCATTGTACCAATGATGTGTGGTTCCTCATTCAAAAACAAAGGTGTACAAACTGCGCTCGATGCAGTGTGCAGATATCTTCCATCTCCGGTTGACATCGATGCGGTCGAAGGAACCAATCCTGACAACGGAGAAACATTGGTCAGAAAACCTGAAGCCACAGAACCATTTGCGGCCCTTGCTTTCAAAATCATGACCGATCCGTTTGTAGGACGATTGGCATTCTTCCGCGTGTACTCCGGACATTTGGACGCAGGTTCATATGTGTTGAACGTGAGAAGCGGAAAGAAGGAGCGTATCAGCCGTATCATGAAGATGTTTGCCAACAAGCAAAATCCCATTGATTTCATTGAAGCAGGTGATATCGGAGCTGCTGTAGGTTTCAAGGAAATCAAAACAGGAGATACACTTTGTGATGAGAATCATCCGATTGTTTTGGAAAACATGTTCATTCCAGAACCGGTGATCTCCATTGCTGTTGAGCCAAAGGCACAAGCGGACGTTGACAAGATGGGATTGGCCATTTCGAAATTGGTGGAAGAAGATCCAACCCTGCGTGTAAAGACAGATGAGGAGACAGGACAAACCATTCTGAGTGGAATGGGTGAGTTGCACCTGGAGATCATTGTGGATCGCATGCGCAGAGAATTCAAAGTGGAAGTGAACCAGGGAGCACCCCAGGTTGCATATAAAGAAGCATTCCAGGCTACCATTGAACACCGTGAAACCTTGAAAAAGCAGTCGGGTGGTCGTGGTAAGTTCGCTGATATTGTATTTGAAATGGGACCCGCTGATGCTGAATGGCTGACTGAAAATCCTGGCAAGCAAATGCAGTTTGTAAATGATATTTTTGGTGGATCCATTCCACGTGAATTCATTCCTGCCATCCAAAAAGGATTTGAGCAATCCATGTCAACCGGTGTATTGGCCAACTATCCTGTTGAGCACATGAAGATCAGGATATTTGATGGAAGTTTCCATCAGGTGGACTCTGACTCTATGTCCTTTGAATTGTGCGCCAAGTCCGGTTTCCGTGAAGCAGCACGCAAGGCAAAGCCGGTATTGTTGGAGCCCATCATGAAAGTTGAGGTCATCACCCCAGAGCAATACATGGGTGATGTAACAGGTGACCTGAACAGAAGAAGGGGAATGTTGGAGGGTATGGACAGCAGAGCAGGTGCACAGGTGATCAAAGCCAAAGTTCCTTTGAGTGAAATGTTTGGATATGTGACCCAGTTGCGTTCATTGTCATCCGGACGTGCATCCTCAACCATGGAGTTCTCTCATTACAATCCTGCGCCCAACAACATCGCAGAGGAAGTAATCGCGCGGGTGAAAGGAAAAGGAAACTGATATTTCAAATAACTGAAATTCAAATAGTTGAGTCCCGGGATACCCCGGGACTTTTTTTATCCCTCAGGTTTAAAATTCCCCTCAAAATTTATTGCAAATCTTTTGTGTGGAATGCTTCGAATTCTTACCTTTGCATCCCCATTAAAAAATGGGCTATAAACATATGTCACAGCGTATCAGGATAAAATTGCAGTCATACGACCATAATCTGGTTGACAAATCGGCCGAGAAGATTGTTAAAACTGTGCGCAGCACGGGTGCCGTTATCACTGGTCCAATTCCCTTGCCTACGCAGAAGAGAATCTTCACGGTGTTGAAATCTCCGCATGTGAACAAGAAGGCGCGTGAGCAGTTCCAATTGAGTACGCACAAGCGTCTGCTTGATATTTATACTTCTTCATCCCGCACGGTAGATGCACTGAGCAAGTTGGATCTTCCAAGTGGTGTGGATGTTGAAATCAAGGCCTGATGAGGGCCTGTCCCGATGCGTCGGGACGCAGTTCTTTACATTCATCTCCCAATTGATTGCCGTTGGCATGAAAAAAAGGAGCGCTGAAGAAAATTTTATCTCTCGAATGAGAGTTGAAATATAAACAAGCCCTTCGAGGTTTGTTTACTGTCGGTACTTCCCACCAGCAGATGGTAAAAGGGGAAAAGGTCGACAGCAAACTGGGATTGAAGCGAGGTCATACCTCTCTGTCCATTTAACCGAAAAGGGGCAAAAATTAAAAACAATGAAAGGAATTATCGGTAAGAAAATTGGGATGACCAGCATCTTCGGTCCCGATGGCAAGCAAACTGCTTGCACAGTCATCGAAGCAGGTCCTTGTGTAGTAACGCAAGTAAAGACGAAGGACAACGATGGCTACACTGCGCTTCAATTGGCATTTGGTGAGAAAGTAGAAAAAAGAGCCAATGCTTCAGAAAAAGGACATTTTTCCAAGTCCTCTTCCACTCCAAAAAGTTTTGTAAAAGAATTCAGGGATTACAGTCTCGAGAAAAACCTCGGTGAATCCATTACCTGTGACATTTTCGCTGAAGGCGAAAAAGTCGATGTTGTGGGAACCACCAAGGGTAAAGGTTTTCAGGGTGTTGTAAAGCGCCATGGTTTCAGTGGTGTCGGTGAGCAATCACACGGACAGCACGATCGCCAGCGTGCGCCAGGTTCCATCGGTAACTCATCTGATGCGTCAAGGGTATTCAAAGGAATGCGCATGGCGGGTCGCATGGGGAATGACCGTGTCAAAGTAAAAGGATTGAAAGTGGTGAAGATTTTCCCTGAGAAAAACTTCATCCTTGTGAGCGGTTCAATACCCGGGCACAATGGTTCAATCGTATATATTCAGAAATAATTCAACGCATCAACATGCAACTAGAAGTATTATCAATAAAAGGAAGCAAGACAGGCAGAACAGTTGATTTGCCTGAAGAAATATTTGGTGCAGAACCAAACAACCATGTGATTTACCTTGCTGTCAAGCAGTTTCTTGCTGCGCAGCGTCAGGGTACACACAAAGTAAAGACACGTGCCGAAGTAAAAGGTGCGAGCAGAAAACTGCACCGCCAGAAAGGTACCGGAGGTTCTCGTAAGGGCAACATCCGCAACCCATTGTACAAAGGTGGTGGTACCATATTCGGTCCCAAGCCCCACAGCTACGATATCAAATTGAACCGCCGCGTGAAAGATCTCGCAAAGATCAGCGCACTCAGCTATAAAGGCAAAGAGAATGCCGTATTGGTGGTTGAAGATTTGAAATTGGATGCTCCCAAAACAAGTGTATTCGCAGCCATGTTGAAGGACTTGAAAGTAAACGATAAGAAAGCATTGTATCTCATGTCTGCTGTTGAAGAAAATGTTTTTGTGAGTGCAAGAAATATTCCTTCTGTATTGGCAACTCCATTGTCTGATATCAATACATATGATGTGATGAATGCAGATGTGTTGGTGTTGACTGAATCAGCGGCGAAGATGTTTGCAGATTTGGAAGAGGGAGTAGAAGCTTAATTGATTAACAAACGAATTAAATATTAGATATGAAACTTGCTGATGTACTTGTGAAGCCCATTCTTTCAGAGAAGGCCAATCAGCTTTCAGAAAAAAGACGCGTGTATTCTTTCAAGGTTGCACGTGCTGCCAACAAGCTTGAGATTAAAAAAGCAGTGGAAGATTTTTATGGTGTTACGGTTGAAGACGTAAGAACAGCAGTTGCTCCTGCAAAATCAAGAAGCCGCATGACAAAAGCCGGTGTGATCAGCGGAAGAAAGCCATCCTACAAGAAAGCTTTCGTGACAGTGGGAGAAGGTGATACCATTGATCTGTATTCAACAATTTAATTAAAAATCCTTCGGGTAAAAAAATAAAGAAATGGCATTAAAGAAGTACAAACCAGTAACGGCGGGAACCAGATGGAGAATTGGCAATGCGTATGCAGAGATCACCACTTCTACTCCCGAGAAATCACTTCTTGAAAAAGTAAAGGCAACCGGCGGTAGAAACGCACAGGGTCGTCGTGCTATGCGTTACATCGGCGGCGGTAACAAAAAAATGTACCGTGTCATCGATTTCAAGCGCAACAAGTATGATATTCCTGCAACTGTTGCAACCATCGAGTATGATCCCAACCGTACCGCTTTCATTGCGTTGTTGAACTACGCAGATGGCGAAAAAAGATACATCCTTGCACCACAAGGACTTGAAGTGGGTATGACTGTTGTAAGTGGTGATGCAGTTGCTCCTGAAGTGGGCAACGCCCTCAAGATGAAGAACATGCACTTGGGTACCAACGTGCACAACATTGAAATGCAGCCTGGACAAGGTGGCAAGATTGCCCGTTCGGCAGGTGCTTCAGCACAGTTGACCAACAAGGAAGAAAAATATGCAGTATTGAAAATGCCTTCAGGTGAATTGAGAAAAGTGTTGATCAACTGTTATGCAACAGTTGGTGTGCTTTCCAACTCAGACCACAGCTTGGAGAGCATGGGTAAGGCCGGCAGAAACCGTTGGAAAGGCATTCGTCCACGCAACCGTGGTGTGGCCATGAACCCTGTAGATCACCCAATGGGCGGTGGTGAAGGAAAGGCATCGGGCGGTCACCCGCGCAGCCGCACTGGCAAATATGCAAAAGGTGAAAAAACAAGAACGAGAGGAAAAGGAAGTGACAAGTTGATCATCCAGCGCAAGAACGGAAGTAAAATATCAAAATAATCAGAACAAATAACAAGCAATAAACCATGGCTCGTTCAATAAAAAAAGGTCCCTACGTAGCGGCAAAACTGGAAAAGAAGGTAGTCGCGATGAATGATGGCAAATCCAAGAGAGCAGTTGTGAAGACATGGAGCCGCAGAAGCACCATCACACCTGAATTTGTTGGTCATACGTTTGCCGTTCACAACGGAAACAAATTCATCCCTGTGTATGTAACTGAATTCATGGTTGGACACAAATTGGGAGAATTTGCGCCCACCCGCAATTTCAAAGGTCACTCAAGCAAAAAAGTAGTTTAATAATTGTTGGACGCGATCCGGCAACTGAAAAATAAAAATATGGAAGCAGTAGCAAAATTGAGAAACTATCCCACTTCACCCCGTAAGATGCGCTTATTGGCGGATCACATCCGTGGCATGAAGGTTGAGGAAGCAGTAGCAATTCTTGAGCATCACCCACAGCACAGTGCAACTCCCCTTCGCAAGTTGGTGATGTCTGCAGTAAGCAACTGGAAGCAAAAGAACGAAGGTGGCAATGTTGAAGCATTGGTGGTGAAAACCATTTTTGTGGACGGCGCTCGTTCCATCAAACGCATGTTGCCTGCTCCACAAGGACGTGCATACCGCATGAGAAAGCGCAGCAACCATGTCACTGTAATTGTTGATGCAAAAAATTAAGAACAAACAAACTGAATTATAATGGGTCAAAAAACGAATCCAATTGGCAACAGGTTAGGCATCATCCGCGGATGGGAGAGCAACTGGTATGGCAATAAAAAAGATTACGCGAACAAGCTTATCGAGGACAACAAGATCCGCAACTACCTCAATGCCCGTATCAACAAAGGTGGCATTGCAAAGATTGTGATCGAGCGTACACTCAACAAGCTGATCGTTACCATCCATACTTCAAAGCCTGGTATCATCATTGGTAAAGGTGGCGGAGAAGTTGACAGGGTGAAAGAAGAATTGAAGAAACTGACTGGCAAAGAAGATGTGCAGATCAACATCCTCGAAATCCGTCGTCCTGAATTGGATGCCAACATCGTTGGAGAAACCATCGCAAAGCAAATTGAAAACCGTATCAATTATAAGCGTGCCATTAAAATGGCTATCGCTTCTACCATGAGATTGGGTGCTGAAGGGATCAAGATCAAAGTTGGTGGCCGTATTGGTGGTGCTGAGATTGCACGTTCTGAAGAGATCAAACAAGGCCGTGTTCCATTGCACACCTTTAGAATGGATATTGACTATGCTTCTCTTTTCGCTCAAACCGTTTATGGAAAAATCGGAATCAAAGTATGGATTTGTAAAGGTGAAGTATTGGCCAAGCGCGATTTGAATCCAAATTTTGTTGGCGGAAAATCTGAAGCTGCAGAAAGAAGAGATGCCCGTGGCGGTGGAAGGGATGACAGAAGAGGCGGTGGAAGAGATGACAGACGCGGTGGTGGAAGAGATCGCAGAGGCTAATCAAATATTAAAAGTATTCATTAAAAATACTGTAACATGTTACAACCGAAAAGAACGAAACACAGAAAAGCGCAGAAAGGTAGAATCCGTGAAGTTGCCAAGCGTGGAACCACATTGGCTTTTGGTTCATTTGGACTGAAAGCATTGGAACCTGTTTGGATGACCAACAGACAAATCGAAGCGGCTCGTCAGGCACTTACCAGAGCCATGAAGAGAGAAGGAAATGTTTGGATTCGCATATTCCCCGATAAGCCCATCACCCGCAAGCCACAGGAAGTGAGAATGGGTAAGGGTAAGGGTAATCCTGAATTCTGGGCTGCAGTTGTTGAGCCAGGAAGAATCATTTTCGAACTCGAAGGTGTGAGCCTGCAAATTGCACAAGAGGCATTGGATCTTGCTGCTGCAAAACTTCCCATCAAAACCAAATTTATCGTGCGCAGAGACTACGCGGCGTAAGCATAACAGATAAACCCAAGGACATGTCAAAGAAGATTGATTTTTTAAAAAGCATTGCATCGCTGAGTGAATCAGATATCAAATCGAAGATTACTGAAGATGAATCTCGATTGAAGAAATTGAAGTTCGCACATGCGATCACTCCTCTTGAAAATCCAATGAGCATCCGTTCGTTGAGAAAAGATATCGCGAGACTCAAATCTGAATTGAAAAAAAGAACACTCGCTTAATCAAGAGAAACATTAAAAACAGATTCCAGTTAACCCTGGGAGATAAAATGAAAAGAAATGGTTGAAAGAAAACTTCGCAAAACCAAAACAGGGACGGTCAGCAGCGACAAGATGAACAAAACCATCACCGTTGCAGTGGAAAGAAAGGTGAAGCACCCTATTTATGGAAAGTTCGTTAAGAAGACTACCAAGTTCCATGCGCATGATGAAAAGAATGAGGCAAAACCTGGTGATGTTGTAAAAATTGAAGAAACAAGACCTCTCAGCAAAACAAAGCGCTGGAGACTTGTAGAAATAATTGAGAAAGCAAAATAATATCAAGCAATATTCGTTCAACTCAACGGTGAAAGCCGTTTAAAATAGAAAAAAATGATTCAGCAAGAATCCAGATTGAATGTAGCAGACAACAGCGGTGCGAAAGAGGTTTTGTGTATTCGTGTGTTGGGTAACAGCGGACAAGACTACGCGAAAATCGGTGATAAGATTGTTGTTACTGTGAAGGATGCCATTCCTGCAGGCGGTATCAAGAAAGGTACAGTTGCCAAGGCAGTTATCGTAAGAACAAAAAACAAACTTCGCAGAAAGGATGGTTCTTATATCCGCTTTGATGACAACGCAGTCGTGTTGCTCAATCAAGCAGATGAACCCAGAGGTACCCGTATTTTCGGTCCGGTTGCCCGTGAACTGAGAGACAAGGGATACATGAAAATTATTTCACTGGCTCCTGAGGTACTATAAATTAAACAAACAAGCGTACAACGCGAAAAATAAAGACAATGAGCAATAGATTCAAGCCCAAGTTCAACATTAAAAAAGGTGATACAGTTGTAATCATCTCAGGCGATGACAAGGATCTCAAAAAGCCCCGCAAGGTGCTCGAAGTGTTTCCCGACAAATCCCGCTTGTTGATTGAAGGTGCAAACATCGTGACCCGTCACACCAAGCCTTCCGCTCAAAACACCCAAGGTGGTTTGATCAAGAAGGAAGCTTCCATCCACATCAGCAACGTAATGTTGTGGGATGCAAAGAAAGAAGCTGGAACAAAAGTGAAAAGGACCAGAGAAAACGGAAAATTGGTAAGAGTATCAAAAAAATCAGGGGAGGTAATTAAATAATGAGTACTGCAACATATACACCCAGACTGCAAGCCAAATACCAAAAAGAAGTGGTACCGGCTTTGATGAAGAAATTTTCATACAGCACTGTCATGCAAGTGCCCAAACTCACCAAAATCTGTTTGAACAGAGGCGTGAACGGCGCAGTGGCTGATAAAAAGCTCATCGATATCGCTTTGGATGAATTGACAATGATCTCCGGACAAAAAGCGGTTGCAACCAAATCTAAAAAAGATATCTCGAACTTTAAGTTGAGAAAAAACATGCCCATCGGCGCACGCGTAACATTGCGTGGTGTGAAGATGTTCGAATTCCTCGACAGATTGATTGCTGCCTCACTACCACGTGTGCGCGACTTCAAAGGTGTGAGCGAAAAGTCATTCGATGGCCGCGGAAATTACACGCTGGGCGTAACAGAACAAATCATTTTCCCAGAAATCGATATCGACAAGGTTACCAAAATTACCGGTATGGATATCACTTTCGTAACTACAGCGCAAACCAACGAAGAAGCATACGAATTGCTGAAAGAAATGGGTATGCCATTCAAAAACATTAAAAAAGACTAAACCTAGCATATGGCAAAAGAATCGGTAAAAGCCAGACAGAGAAAAAGGGAACAGATGGTTGCCAAGTTCGCTGAAAAACGTGCGGCTTTGAAAGCAGCAGGTGAGTGGACAGCGCTTGATCAACTGCCCAAGAACTCATCAAAAGTCAGGTTAAAAAACAGGTGTCAACTGACTGGTCGTCCCAAAGGTTACATGAGGTTCTTCGGACTCTCAAGGGTAACGTTCCGCGACATGGCATTGGCAGGAAAGATTCCAGGTGTTAAAAAAGCAAGCTGGTAATCCAATCGAATTAACAATTAAACTCAAACCGAAATACTCCCGATAAAAAGGGACTAAGGAGGGACAAAATATGACAACAGATCCAATTGCAGATTTTCTAACCAGGATTAGAAATGCACAAATGGCAGGACACAGAATCGTAGAGATTCCAGCTTCCAATTTAAAGAAGCGCATCACTGAGATTTTGTACAACCAAGGATACATCTTGAAATACAAATTCGAAGACGACAGCAAACAAGGTGTTATCAAAATCGCTTTGAAGTATGATCCAAATACCAAGGAGCCAGCAATCAAAACCATGGAGAGAGTATCTCGTCCGGGTTTGAGACAATACGCGAAGCCACTTGACTTCAAGAGAGTCAAAAATGGTTTGGGTATTGCCATCCTGTCTACCTCTAAAGGGGTAATGACCGACAAGGATGCAAAAGCTCAAAATGTTGGTGGTGAAGTACTTTGTCACGTTTATTAAAAAAAACTACTATGTCTCGTATAGGTAAAAAAATCATTGAACTTCCAAAAGGTGTAACCCTCTCAGTTGGGAGCGATAATACCGTGACCGTTAAAGGTCCGAAAGGTGAATTGAAGCAACAGGTTGACCGTGATATTACTATTGCTGTTAATGAGAATGTTGTGGAATTCAAAAGACCAACCGATCAAATCAGACACCGTGCATTGCATGGTCTGTACAGGGCATTGGTCAACAACCTTGTCAACGGAGTAACCAACGGATTCAAAAAAGAACTTGAATTGGTGGGTGTGGGTTTCAAAGCCGCCAACCAGGGCAATGTGTTGGATCTTTCATTGGGATATTCTCACAACATCATTTTCGAAGTTCCCAAAGAGTTGAAAGTTTCAACCACCCAGGAAAAAGGTGACAACCCAAGAATCTTCCTCGAAGGAATTGACAAGCAGTTGCTCGGTCAAGTTGCCGCAAAAATCAGAAGCTTGAGAAAACCTGAACCATACAAAGGAAAGGGTGTGAAATACAAGGATGAATACATCCGTCGCAAGGCAGGTAAAGCAGCTGGTAAATAAATAAATTAAACATCCTGGCAGCATCAGGAAAAACCATAATAAGATGAACGTTAAATCATTAAGAAAACAAAGAATCAAATACACCATCCGCAAGAAGGTTGCTGGTTCTGCTCAATCACCAAGACTCGCTGTTTTTAGAAGCAACACTGAAATTTATGCACAGCTGATTGATGATGTCAATGGAACAACATTGGCTGCAGCTTCTTCAAAGGACAAAGAGATCTTGGCACAAAAAGGAACCAAGACCGAAAAGAGCAAGTTGGTTGGACAGGCAATCGCCAAGAAAGCTGTTGCACTCGGACTTTCATCATGTGTGTTTGATCGCGGAGGTTTCCTGTACCACGGACGAGTAAAAGCAGTCGCAGAAGGTGCGCGTGAGGGTGGACTTACATTTTAATTCATTCAAATCAATATTTAGATGTCAAAAGTAAATTACAGCAGAGTTAAAGCCGGAGACCTTGAGTTAAAGGAGAAAGTAGTAGCTATCAACCGTGTTGTGAAAACAACAAAAGGTGGTAGAGCATTCAGTTTCTCTGCATTGGTTGTAGTTGGTAATGAGCAAGGTGTAGTTGGACACGGACTCGGTAAAGCAAAAGAAGTACAAGAAGCAATTACCAAGGGAATTGAAGACGCCAAGAAAAACCTCATAAAAGTTCCTGTAATGAAAGGAACCATCCCGCACGATCAGTATGCGAAAGAAGGTGCTGCAAAAGTATTGATCAAGCCTGCTGCCCATGGTACAGGTGTGATCGCAGGAGGCAGCATGCGCGCTGTCTTGGAGAGCGTTGGTGTAACAGACGTATTGGCCAAATCATTGGGTTCTGCCAATCCGCACAACGTGGTGAAAGCTACTTTCAAAGCCTTGGCCATGCTCCGTGAACCCATCCATGTTTCTAAAACCAGAACAATCGGGTTGAAGAAAGTCTTCAACGGATAATTGAATAAATCACTGATAAAACCACCTTAGGGTTTCAATATGAAAAAGCTCAAGATTACCAAAGTTAAAAGTGTGATTGATCGTCCAGAACGTCAAAAACGCACCATGGAGGCACTCGGATTGCGCAAGTTGCATGCGTCCGTTGAGTTGGAAGCCACTCCCCAAATTCTGGGAATGGTGAAGAAAGTGACACACTTGGTTAAAGTAGAAGAACTGTAGGACAAATCCCTGTTTGTCTTTATCTTAGAACATATATACGAGTGGTCTCAGGGAGACTGCGTTGAGTAAAACAAGAAAAATGAAACTACACACTTTAAAGCCTGCAGAAGGCGCTACAAAAAGAGAAAAAAGATTGGGTCGCGGTGAAGCTTCCGGTCACGGTGGAACTTCAACGAAAGGTAACAAAGGTGGACAAAGCCGCGCAGGTTACAAGTCCAAAAAAGGTCACGAGGGTGGCCAGATGCCCATTCAGCGCCGTATTCCAAAAGTTGGATTTAAAAATATCAGCAGGGTAGAATTCAAAGTATTCAACCTTGGCCAAGTGGAAACCCTTGTTGAAAAGTATGGATTATCATCTTTCAGCATGGAGAACCTTTATGTCAATGGTCTCATCAGCCGTACCGATAAGGTTAAAATCCTTGGGAACGGTGCCATCAGCAAAAAAGTTGATTTTAAAGTAAACGCGGTAAGTGAAAAAGCCAAAGCTGTCATCGAAGCTGCTGGCGGATCTGTTGAAATCATTAAATAATTTTCTCAGTGAAAAAATTCATCCAAACACTCAAGAATATTTGGAGCATTGATGAACTAAGATCAAAGATCAGCATCACGTTGCTGCTCATCTTGGTTTATAGATTCGGTGCACATGTTTCATTGCCTGGTATCGACCCAAATAAACTTGATCTTGAGAGCGCTAAAAAAGGCCTCTTGGGAATTTTTGATACGTTTGCCGGAGGATCATTTACAAATGCGTCCATTTTCGCATTGGGTATCATGCCTTACATCTCTGCTTCCATCTTCATGCAGTTGCTGACGATTTTTGTTCCTCAAATGCAAAAGATCCAGAAAGAAGGTGACAGCGGAAGAAAAAAAATCAATCAGTGGACACGTTATATCACTGCATTGGTAACCATGTTTCAGGCAGCAGCATATGTGGCATACCTGAAAAATGTGAGCAGAGATGCTTTAATCGAAGCATACCAGCCATATTTCTGGCTTTCAACCGTAATCGTATTGACAGCAGGAACCCTATTTGTAATGTGGTTGGGTGAAAAAATTCAGGACAAGGGTCTTGGCAACGGAACCTCTATCATCATCATGGTTGGTATCCTTGCCCGCCTCCCACAATCATTTATAGGTGAATTGGGTGCCAAACAAACCCGCGGTGGCGGTGGCTTGCTTTTGTTCCTCATTGAAATTGCATTTTTGATTGTGATTGTACTTGGACTGATTTTGTTGGTTCAAGGTGTCAGAAAAGTACCGGTAAGCTACGCCAAACAACTTGTAGGGAACAGAGCACTTTCTGGTGCTAGACAGTTCCTTCCATTGAAAGTGAATGCCTCTGGTGTGATGCCAATCATTTTCGCCCAGGCGATCATGTTCCTTCCAACACTGTTCTCCTTCACCAATTTGGAATCCGGTCAGGGTATTGCCAGAATCTTCAATGATCCAAGCAATATTTGGTATATGACCATTTATGTTATCATGGTTATTGCTTTCACTTTCTTATATACCGCCCTTATCTTCAATCCAAAGCAGATGGCCGATAGCCTGAAGCAAAGCAATGGATTTATTCCAGGTGTAAAACCCGGACAACCAACTGCTGATTACATTGGACAGGTCATGGATCGGATTACACTGCCTGGAGCAATTTTCCTCGCAGCGATCGGAATCCTTCCAGGGATCGCACAACAACTCGGTGTTACGCAATCATTTGCGTCCTTCTTTGGAGGAACATCTTTGTTGATCATGGTTGGTGTTATACTTGACACGTTGCAGCAAATCGAAACCCATTTGTTGATGAGACAATATGATGGTTTGGTTTCCGGCGGAAGAATTCAAGGAAGACAACCGGTAACAACAAGTTCCATTTAAAATGATCCGGATCAAGACCAACGAAGAAGTTGAGTTGATCCGCGAAAGTGCACTTTTAGTCAGTCGCACCCTAGCTGAACTCGCATCTATTTTAAAGCCGGGTATCACAACCGCTCAACTCGATAAAAGAGCTGAAGATTTTATTCTTTCCAATGAGGCAATCCCCTCATTTAAAAATTACAAAGGCTACCCCTTCGCTACTTGTATTTCAGTGAATGATGCAGTAGTGCATGGATTTCCCAACAACAAAGAATTGAAAGAGGGTGATCTGGTCTCCATCGATGTTGGAGTATACAAAAATGGGTACCACGGAGACAGCGCATATACATTTGGATTGTCTCCTGTGGTGGAGGAACATCAATTGCTGATGAAGGTTACACGTGATTCACTGATGTTGGGAATTGAAAAAGCAGTCAACGGCAACAGGGTTGGCGATATTTCAAACGCCATACAGGAGTATACCGAACGAAAATATCATTTTGGTGTGGTGAGGGAACTCGTTGGGCATGGCTTGGGCAAACACTTGCACGAAGATCCACAAGTACCCAATTATGGTAAAAAAGGAGCGGGTCCCAAGCTCAGAGAAAACATGGTGATCGCCATCGAACCCATGATCAACCTGGGCACCAAAGATGTGATATATGATGAAGATGGATGGACAGTTAGAACAAGGGACGGAAAGTTTTCAGCTCACTATGAGCATACCATTTGCATCAAAAAGAACAAGGCAGATATTCTCTCCAGTTTTTCAGATATCATCCAGCAGGAAAAAAACAATCCATCTTTATTCAGTGAGTACTGATCTTTCGTAACTTATTATTTCTCATGCTTTTTGCGTTTTGTAAAAAACATGAAAAAGAGTCAAATGCAAAATCGCAGAAAACTAATTGTTGTTGGCGGAGGAGCCGCTGGTTTTTTTTGTGCCATCAATGCGGCAAGATTGAACCCCCAGCTAGACATTTCAATCATTGAGAAGTCGGGTAAAGTATTGTCAAAAGTGAAAGCAAGTGGAGGTGGGCGTTGCAATGTTACTCATGAGTCATTTGAAATCAATGACATGTTGGATGCATATCCAAGGGGAAAACATTTTATGCGCAAAACGCTACATCAATTTTCAACAGCAGACACGATTCAATGGTTCAATGAAAGAGGAGTTGAGTTGAAGGTTGAGTCTGATGGCAGGATGTTCCCGGTTACCAACAACGCTCAAACCATCATTGATTGTTTTTTGAATGAAGTCAATCATTACAATGTCAAGGTTGTATACAATAAAGAGCTCTTATCCATTCAAAAGATGGCAAATGGATTTGAACTTGCCTTTAAAAATACCAACGAAAAAATTGCGGGTATTGATTTTGTCTGCATTGCTACTGGAGGATTTCCGAAGTTGGAATCATTCTCTTTTTTAACCAACATGGGTTTAGAAGTGGAGCCTCCCGTTCCATCCTTGTTTACATTCAACATTGCGGATAAGCAATTGCATGCACTGATGGGGGTTTCTGCAACTGAAGCATTGGTTAAAATTCCGGCATGTAAACTCGAACAAAGAGGCCCCTTGCTGATTACACACTGGGGACTTAGCGGACCAGCAATTTTGAAATTATCTTCATATGCAGCACGAGAGTTGCAAAAACTTGATTATGCTTTTGATGCAATTGTCAATTGGTGTCCAGATTTCAACGAGAGCAGCATGTTGGAAAAGTTGAAAACTGAGAAATCTTTACAACGGGGAAACATTGGCAATAAAAATATATTTTCATTGACCTCTAGGTTATGGGAATATTTACTGTTCAAGACCGATGTCGATCCTGCTTCCTACTGGCAAGACATCCAACAAAAAAAACTTGTACAACTTTCTAAAAATATATGCAGTGATCAATATCCGGTTCGTGGTAAAACAACATTCAAGGAAGAATTTGTTACTGCAGGCGGCGTGAAATTGACTGAAATCGATCCATTCAGCATGGAATCAAAAAAGATTCCAGGATTGTATTTTGCTGGAGAAATCATCGATGTGGATGGCATCACAGGGGGATACAATTTTCAACACGCCTGGAGCAGCGGGATGATTGTGGCGAGAGCTATTAGCAGCCAACTTCAGTTGTAATGGTTGTAGTTGTTGTAATAGTTATAGTGGTTGTAGGTTGTAAGTTATAAGTTATGAGTTGATTCAAATTTGTTGCAAGTCTTGCTTTTTTTACATAACTTAATGTTTGTGGTATGCGTTATTGATGACTATCGTGATAACAATGACAACAACTACAACAACTACAACAACAACAATACAGCATGTCACTCAATTCAAGACGTAATTTTATTACAACCCTTGCAAGCGCCACTGCCGCACTTCCTTTCTTATCCGCAGTCAATCCTGCTTTTGCAGCAGAGGCGAAACATGTGAAATCACTTTTTGAAAATGCTTTGCCTGGCGATTTTTCATCAGAGGATGATTTATGGGCTTGGATCAGAGAGGCGTATACTGTGAGTCCGAATATCATCAACCTGAACAATGGCGGGGTTGCACCTCAGCCAAAGGTTGTTCAGGATGCACACATTCGGTATTATCAGTATTGCAATGAGGCCCCGTCATATTATATGTGGCAGATATTAGATCAAGGCCGAGAGCCATTGCGTGAACGGCTGGCCCATCTGTGCGGATCTGACACTGAAGAAATTGCAATCAACAGAAATGCAACCGAGGGATTGAATACGGTCATTTTTGGATTGAATTTAAAAGCAGGCGATGAGGTGGTGTTGACCAAGCAAGATTATCCAAATATGATCAATGCTTGGAAACAACGAGAAAAACGAGATGGCATCAAGTTGGTATGGATTGATATTCCATTGCCATTGGAAAATGAAGATGAAATTGCTTCATACTATATAAAAGCTTTCACATCGAAAACAAAAGTTGTGATGGTGACACACCTGATCAATTGGTGCGGTCAAATCATGCCTGTAAGAAAAATTGCTGATGCTGCTCACCAACGCGGTATCGAAGTAATTGCTGATGGTGCGCATACGTTGGGACATTTTGCTTTCAAGGTGCCGGATTTAGGTTGTGATTATTTTGCTTCCTCACTCCACAAATGGATGAGTGCTCCGTTTGGAAGCGGTGTGCTGTACATCAAAAAGGATAAAATCAAAAATGTTTGGGCTTTGCTTTCCAATAATGAGCCTGATGGAACAGACATCCGAAAGTTTGAATCACTGGGTACCAGGTCATTCGCATCGGAAATGGCTATTGGAGCAGCGATTGATTTTCATGATGTAATGGGAAGTCAGCGCAAGGAAGAAAGGTTGCGTTACTTGAAAAATTATTGGGTGGATCAGCTAAATAATCACCCCAAGATTTCATTCAACCAACCGCATTCAAAAAATCTCTCCTGTGCAATTGCCAACGTGGCGGTTGCAGGAAAAAAACCCGAAGAGGTTTCTGCAGAACTTTTTTCGAAGTATAAAATCCATGCGGTTGCCATCAATTGGGAAAATATCCATGGGGTAAGGGTAACGCCCAATGTATATACATCCATCAAGGAATTGGACAAGTTGGTGGGGGCACTGAAGAAAATTGCCGGGTAAAACCCCCAAAACAGCCTTTTTGCCATCAAATCGCTCATTTTTTAGCCAATTTCAAGGTCTTTTTTGAGGCGTTTTTCGCCAATTCTGCTAACTTTGCCGTCCCCAAATCAGGCTGACAAAACAGCTTGAAATTTAAACAAAAGGAGGACATAAATAGTGGAAGAAAACAACACACTAACAAATCCGTCAGTTGCTACAGCTCATGATGATTTTGACTGGAGTATTGACAAGCGCAATGTTGCCCGTTACAACAACGAGGAGCAACAAAAGTATGATGCCGTTTACGAGGGCACATTCAAAACAATCACCGACGGTGAAATGGTTCAAGGTACCGTAGTAGGTATGACCAAAACCGACGTGGTGATCAACATCGGTTTCAAGAGCGATGGACTGGTTTCATTGAATGAATTCAGGGACTTGCATGACTTGAAAACCGGTGATGTAGTAGAGGTGATGGTAGTGGAAAAAGAGGACAGAGAAGGACATCTTCATCTCAGTCGCAAACAAGCACGTATCAGCCGTGCCTGGGAACGCATTGTTGAAATGCACAAAACAGGTGAAGTTGTTACAGGTTTTGTTACCAGCAAAACAAAAGGTGGTCTCATTGTCGACATTCTCGGTATGGAAACATTCTTACCTGGATCTCAAATTGACGTGAAGCCTGTCACAGATTACGATCAGTTCGTAGGAAAAACAATGGAATTCAAGGTGGTGAAAATCAATGAAGCCATCAAGAATGCTGTTGTTTCCCATAAAGCACTTATTGAAAGCGATATCGAAGCACAGCGTGCGGAGATCATGGGTAAATTGGAGAAAGGTCAGGTGTTGGAAGGAACCATCAAGAATATCACCGACTTCGGTGCTTTCTTGGATCTGGGTGGTGTTGACGGTCTCTTGTACATCACAGACATCAGCTGGGGAAGAATCAACCATCCTTCAGAGGTATTGAAACTTGACCAGAAGGTAAATGTCGTTGTTTTGGATTTCGATGATGAGAAAAAGCGTATCAGCCTTGGCTTGAAACAATTGACTCCTCATCCATGGGATACTTTATCAACCGACATCGTTGAAGGCGCTACTGTAAAAGGTAAGGTAGTCAACATCGAAGACTATGGTGCTTTCTTGGAAATCACTCCTGGTGTTGAAGGTTTGGTTCACGTAAGTGAAATCACTTGGGCCAATACTCCGGTAAACGCCAAAGAATTCTTCAAGCTGGGTGATGAGTACGAAGCAAAAGTTGTAACACTTGACAAGGATAGCAGAAAAATGAGTTTGTCCATCAAGCAACTCAGTGCTGATCCATGGAATGAAATTGAAGAGAAATTCCCTGTTGGCAGCAAGCACAGTGGATTGGTTAAAAATATCACTCCATATGGCGTGTTTGTCGAATTGCAGCCTGGAATTGGTGGAATGATTCATATCAGCGATTTGAGCTGGTTGAAGCGCTTCAACCATCCTTCTGAATTCACCAAATCAGGTTCATCCATCGATACCATCATTTTGAACATTGACAAGGAAAACAGAAAATTGCAACTTGGACACAAGCAATTGGAAGAAGATCCCTGGAATGCGTTGCAGGAAACCTTCACCATTGGATCTATCCATGAAGGAACTGTAACCAAAAAAGATGACAAAGGTGCTTTGGTTCAACTTCCATACGGTTTGGAAGGATTTGCTCCTGCTCGCCATCTTGCAAAAGAAGACGGCAAGGTTGTTGGTGCAGATGAAACAGCTCAATTCATGGTGATTGAATTCGATCGCAATGAAAAGAGAATCGTGTTGAGTCATGCACGCATATGGGAGCAAGTTGCAGCTGATGAAAAAGAAGCAGTTGTAAAAGAGAAGAAAGCTGATGCAGCAAAAACCAAAAAAGCTGTAAAAGACATTCAAAACAAGGTTGAGAAATCAACATTGGGTGATTTGGGTGTATTGGCTGAACTCAAAAAGAAAATGGAAGGCGGCGAAGAAGCCAAATAACATTGAAATCCTATTATACAAAGGGTCTCCGAGAGGAGACCCTTTTTTATTGTATCAAATCTTTGATGTTTTCATGTTGTATTTCTTCCAGGGAAGAAATCTTTAGATCTGCGATATTCCATCGTGACATTTCAAGCTGTGATGGATGTGGTACAATGATGCATTTCATCTTCGCAGCTTTTGCAGCAATCAATCCGTTGAATGAGTCCTCAATGCAAATACAGGAGACAGGATCACTTTGCAATGCTTTGGCACAATCCAGGAAAACCTGTGGGTGGGGTTTTCCGTAGTCGAGATGTTCTGCAGATGCAATGGCGGAAAAATGATCGGCGAGTTGTAGTTTATTGAGCACTGCATGTATTACACCGAAAGGTGAAGAGCTCGCCAATCCAATTTTAAAATCCATATCGGAAAAAAATTTGATCGCATGGGCCACACCCTGCATCATATTGCCTTTGGTATTGATTTTGGTAATCAGTCGCTCTAAAATATCTGATTCAGTTTTTGCAAGATGCATGCTGTCAATCTCAAATACCCTGAACCAATGCTCAAGAAATTCGGGAGTTCTCAGTCCGGTTGTTATGTTATATGCCTCCTCAGATATACTAACGTTAAACACTTTGAGGGATTCTTGTGCAGCTTCATACCACAACGGTTCAGAATCAATGATCAGTCCGTCCATGTCAAAAATTACCGTATCAAGTTTCATATGCGATGCAAAGCTAATCATATGTCATTTAATTTAAATTCATTATCTTGACCGGGTCGTATGAAAAAACTAAAGCAATTCAAGCTCGTGAGGAAGTTGGTGTACGCAGTGGTAGGCGCATTTACATACCCGGGCATTGCGATGGTAAACAAATTGACCATCTCAGGTACGGAATACCTGAAGGGTTTGCCCAAAAAAAATGTCCTGTTCGTCAGCAACCATCAAACTTATTTCGCAGATGTGATTGCATTCTCACATATTTTTTGTGCGGTAAAATGGGGTAAGAAAAATAAACTCGGACTACCATTCTATTTACTGAACCCATTTGTCAATGTCAATTTTGTGGCTGCCGAGGAGACGATGAAGGATAATTTGCTGACAAGACTTTTTACCCTTGCAGGTGCTATTACGATCAAACGCACCTGGAGAAGCAAAGGTGTTGACATCAAACGGGAAGTAGATCCGAAAGATTTTGAAAATATTTATGATGCCCTCAAAAAAAGATGGGTCATCACCTTTCCCCAGGGAACCACAAAGCCTTTTGCACCTGGCAGAAAAGGAACAGCACATATCATCAAAGAAATGCAGCCTGTTGTTGTACCTGTGGTTATCAATGGGTTTTGGAGAGCTTTTAACCGCAAGGGATTGGTATTCAAAAAAAGAGGCACCAATCTTTCTGTACAGTTCAAACCGCCGATTGATATTGATTACTCAAAAACGATAGATGAAATCCTGGATATAATCATGGATGCTATTGAGCAAAGTGCTGAATTCAAATTGAAGGGTCGCCATCACAGACTACAACCCTCATGATTGATTTTCAAACAGTGCCTTTAACTCTGTAGCTTCTGCGGGCTTCATTTTTTTGGCAAGAATGAGTCTCAGTTGTCTTCTTCTCAAAGCACCTTCAAACAATTTTTTTTCATCTTCCGTCTCCGGAATCAATTCCGGCACTTTTCTGGGCTTGCCGTTGGGGTCCAATGCAACAAATGTAAAATAGGCCTCGTTGCTTTGGTATTTGTATTGTTGCGTGTAATCTTCTCCCCATACTTTTATGTGTATCTCCATGGAAGTATTGAAAGCTCTTGAAACTTTTGCTTCTATGTGTACCACATTCCCCAATTTGATGGGTGATACAAAGGAAATGTTGTCAACCGAGGCTGTAACACAAGGTGCATTGCAGTGTTTCCAAGCAGCCATTGCTGCTGCCACATCCATCCAATACATCAATCGTCCGCCCATGAGATTGCCATAATAATTGGTGTCATTGGGCAATACCAATTCAGTCATTTCAACTTTTGAATCTGCGGTTTTTTTTGAGTGCATGCTGCAAAATTAAATGGTTATTCTTTCCATGCGTGTTAAAAAATCTTCTGAAATATCCGCACCAATTCCTGCAATATCATCGATTTCCAAAAAATATTCATTGTACCTGGCACCTCCAGTGACGGGATCCTCCAAGTGCCCAAGCAAACACGTATCCAAATCGTAGAAACGAATATTTTCATGCGACATGGCCAGGTGCACCTTGGCAGTCAGTGCAAGTCTGCTTTCAACCATTCCTCCCAGCATACATGGTATCCCGTAAGAGGAAGCGGTATCTGCTATTTGGATGGCCTCATGGATGCCTCCGGATTTTGCCAATTTGATATTGATATAATCACAGCCATTGGACTGGATCATTCTTTCTGCATCATAATGATCAAAAACACTTTCATCCGCCATGATGGGTATCTTAACCTTTTTTCTCAGAGCAGGTAAATGTTCATCCAGGCGGTGATGCATGGGCTGTTCACAAAATTCAATGTTGAATTTTTCAATGGACTGCAGGGTTTTGAGTGCTGTAGGGTAGTCCCAACCCTGATTGGCATCTATCCTCAGACCAATGGCAGGTCCCACTGCCGCTCTGATGCTTTCCACACGCTGTACATCTTCATCGCCATTTTTTCCCAATTTAATTTTGATGATCTTCACGCCATCCGCAATAAATCTTTTTGCTTTCTCGGCCATGGAATCCGGACTGTCAATGCCAATGGTCAAATCAGTTTGTATGCGCTTCTTTTTTCCTCCCAAAAATTGATACAATGGCATGTTGCTGGCTTTTGCAGAGATATCATAGAGTGCCATGTCAAAAGCACTTTTGATGGTACTGTTGAAGGATACATACGCATCAAATTCTTTCAGTCTGGATGCAATCTCCAACGGATTTTTTCCTTTGAGTATTCTGGCCAAATCTCTGCCCACATAAAAACAGGTATCCTGTGTTTCACCCACCAACATGGGAAAGGCGCTGCATTCGCCCACTCCATCAATTCCCTCGTCAGTATGGATTTTGATATATATATTCTGTGCTTCGCAACAGGTTTCGGTCGCAATGACAAAGGGCTCCATCGGAATGGTCAATCTTGCAATGTCGATCGAAGTAACTTTCATGGTAGTCAGCCTCTGATTATTTTTTTTGATCTCAATAGATCCAAAGTTAAACCTTCTGCATCACGGTTGTTGAGAAATGCAACTACATCATATAAAAACAGCATGTGATCACCGGCATCCATGCAGTTGCATTGCCGGAGAAGTACATAAGCAAGAGCGTCCTTAAGTACCTTGAAATTTTTCCACTCTGTTATGCGTCCCTTTTTCTCGAGGTAACTGATCTTGTCAAAATGGTTGCCTGATTTGAATCCCAAATATTTGATCAGGTTGATTTGATCGTTGGACATCCATTGCAATACAATCATTTGCTCTTTCTCTGCAAACTCCAGGGTCTTTGTGTTTTTGTAAATGGCAACCGACATTCTTTTGGGATCCATGCTTGCACCTGCAACATAGGTGCATACATTTAAATTGTGCTTGTCCTTGTATTTTGAAGCGATGCTGTAAACGGGCAAATCAGTCCTGTTCCAAGGTCTTTTCATCAAAGAAATTTATTGATTTAGAGCATGGTGCCCTTTAAAAAGAAATAAGCGCAATTGAAGTAGATGACAACGCCTGTTACATCTACCAGTGTGGCTACAAAAGGTGCAGATGAAACAGCAGGGTCTGCTCCCAATTTCTTCAGTGCAATCGGCAGCATTGAGCCGGTAATGGTTCCAAACAGTACAACGCCAATAAGGGATATGCCTACCACAATGGCCACAAGGACATAATGTGGGCCATATACAGCCGGGAAAATCTGTGACCAAAGAATGACCCTGAAAAATCCAATCAATCCAAGTACGGCACCCAACAGGATTCCAGAGATGATTTCTCTGCGCATGACATTCCACCAATCGGTGATGGTAACCTCTCCAACTGTAAGTGCCTGAATAATCAGGGAGGAAGCTTGAGACCCGGTATTTCCGCCGCTTGAAATGATCAGGGGAATAAAAATCGACAGCACCAGCGCTTTGTCAAGCGCCATCTCATAAGTAGCCATGGCTGTAGCTGTGAGCATTTCCCCGAGGAAAAGCACAATCAGCCATCCGATTCTTTTTTTGAAAAGCTTGAAAATGGATATTTCCAGATAGGGCTGATCCAGCGCCTCTGTTCCACCCATCTTTTGCATGTCTTCGCTGAACTCCTCATTTGCAACCCAAAGGATGTCGTCAATGGTCACGATTCCAACGAGGATATTGTTGTTGTCAACCACAGGTAGTGCCACGCGGTTGTTCATTTTGAATACCTGATTGGCTTTTTCCTGATCATCGTACACATTCAATTCAATGTATCTGCCGTCAGTCAATGCACTTACCAATTGGTCGGGAGGGGACAATAAAAATTCACGGATCCTCACGTCATCCACCAATTCACCCTGGTCATTGATGACATAAATCACATCAATGGTTTCTGAGTCTTTTCCTACTTCTCTGATATGCTCCAACACTTCGGCAATGGTCCAGTCGGACTGCACAGCAATATAATCGGGGGTCATCAGGCGACCTACACTGTCTTCAGGATAACCCAACAAAGAGAGCGTGATTTTTCTTTCTTCTGGGTTGAGCAGCTTGATGAGCTCTCTCACCACTTTGGTTGGCAATTCTTCCAAAAAAGAGGTTCGGTCGTCAGCAGGCAGTTCATTCAGCAAGGCTGCAGTTTTGAGGGGCTGCAGTTCATGGATGATGTCTTTTTGAATGCTCAGTTCAAGAATCTTGAAGGTGCTGGCTGCTCTGTGGATGGAGAGATGCCCAATGATTTCAGTTGCTTTTTCCCAATTTTCCTCAATCAACTGTGCCACATCGCTGATGTTCAATTCATTCAGAAATTCAGGCATATCTCTCCTGTTTTCCTCTTGGAGGAAAAATTCGAATTGCTCCTGCAGGGTCATATCCTGATCGAATTGAATCATCTGTTCAGACTGATTTTTGCGAAATTAATCATAGTTTTCAAGCCTACAATATTAAGTTATGGTCCAGCCTTATTTAATCATACTTCCCACAGAAAAAAGAGGCAGAGGTGTCTTTGCAACAGACGATATTCCTGCCGGTACAACCATTGAGATTTCTCCAGTGATTGTCATGGAATCAGCTGACAGGGCTCATCTGGATCAAACCAAGCTACATGATTATATTTTCGAATGGAATCCAGTTGCCAATCAGTGTTGTGTAGGCTTGGGTTATATTTCCATCTACAACCATGCTTGTCCATCGAACTGCGCATATGAAATGGATTTTGAAAACGATTTGATGGAGATCCAAACAACAAGGATCATCAAAAAAGGAGAGGAGCTCTTTATCAATTACAACGGAAGCTTTGATGATGAAAAGCCGGTTTGGTTTGAAGTTCAGTAATTTTGTCAAACAATTTTCCAAATGCTGATTTTTCTATTGGGATTCATGGGATCGGGCAAGTCACATTGCGGTAAAAAAATTGCTGCTCATTTTGATGGTCGATTCATTGATTTGGATCAAGAAATTGAGCAATCAGCCCATCAGTCCATCCGTCAAATATTTTCATCACTTGGAGAATCCACTTTCAGGGAAATGGAGTGTGAAGCTTTGCACAAAATTGTGCAAATGCATCAAACATCATCCAATACCAAGCATACAGTTGTAGCATGTGGAGGAGGAACGCCCTGTTTTCATGGGAACATGGATTTTATGAATGAAAACGGACTGACAGTTTGGTTGAACCCATCAATTGATACACTTGTTCAGCGGCTGAAGAAAGGTCAGCTGCACAGACCTTTGGTTACTGGACTGGACCATGATGCATTGGAGGAGTTCATCAAACAAAAAATGGATGAACGCAGTATGTTTTACAGCAAGGCTGTCCTGATTGAAACATCTGATGATTGTCCACTTCAATTGATACAAAAACATATCGAACATGTTTAAAAACCATTTTGCTACGGGTTCTATTTTTTGTGGTATTGCAGTTGTCTTGGGAGCCTTTGGAGCACATGCACTCAAGGCCATCCTGAGTCCAGAATCACTGCAATCTTTTCAAACAGCTGTTCAGTATCAGATGCTGCATGGCATGGCTATCTTGATCGTTGGACTGATCAGCGAGCGTGTCCCGAACAAAAACCTGGGTCCTGTAACACAATTTTTCTCGGTAGGCATATTATTGTTTTCAGGTTCGATTTACATGCTCGCGTATTTAAAATACCAAGCCATTGATTTTCCTCCCATGATTGCACTTCTCACACCCATTGGAGGGCTGTGTATGATCATCGGTTGGTTTAGTTTGAGTTGGACTTTCCTGAGGAGATAAATTGATGTATTTTTATACCTCATTTACATATCCAAAATCTGAACCAATCAATGGCCAATCGATTGAAATCAACCAAAACTGAAGCAGACGCGGAAATCCTGGTTGATGATAAGGAAGAAGTGATAGAAGTCAAGTCACTTGTTCGGGATGAGCGGACCCATAAAATCATTGGTTCTGCATTTCTTTTCATTTGCTTTTTTCTATTTGTAGCATTCACTTCTTATTTGTTTACTTGGTCGGAGGATCAGGACAAGATTCGGGACATGGGTGCAAGGATATTGAGTCCCAACGATCTTGAAATCAACAACCTGCTCGGTAGCTTTGGAGCATATGTCGCCTTTGTATTTTTTGAATATGGATTTGGCATTGCATCCTATTTATTTTGTTCTCTGTTTTTTGTTGTAGGGATCAACTTGTTGTTTGATAAATCTGTGTTTTCCATTGCCAGAAATGTCAGGTATCTGATGATGGGACTCTTGGTGATCAGCGTGAGCGCATCTTTTTTTGCTCCTCAATCTTCTTTTAATGTTGGAGGTGCGTTCGGAAAATTCTGTTCCAACTGGTTGAAGGGGGTGATGGGTTGGGCTGGCACTTTCGCCTTGCTTTCTCTCTCGATCTTTTCGTATGTTATATGGAGATTCAATCCTGTTTTCAAATGGCCTGTTTTTGCATTCAAGCAAACATCGTCAAAGCAGGATGTTGCTCTCGACCAGCCGTTGGCTGATGCAGTACCGGCACCTGAAGAGGTTCAGCCCAGGTTGGATTTGACCGAGGGAAATTCATTGAAGGAAGAAGCCAATCTGTTTCAGCCAAAACCCATGGCAGATCCTTTGATGGGCCCCTTGCATGTGATTGATGAACCCATAACGGAGTCCGCCGCTGAGTCCGCAGATCTTTCAGCTGCTGAAGCAGAAGAATTGGAAGAGGAAGATCTCGATGAAGAACTTCCGCTAGAAATCAAACCTCCCGCAGAGGAAGATACAACTGCAAAAACCGTTGCTGCTGTATTGGCATCTCCCAAATTTGATCCCATCGCAGATCTGAAAGGATATAAATATCCTTCTCTTGACTTGCTCGCACAGCATTCAGGAGAAAAAATTGTAATGGACCAACATGAGCTCGAAGCGAACAAGAGTCAGATCATGAAGACCTTGCAGGATTATGACATTGAAATCCAAAAAATATTTGCAACGGTTGGTCCAACGGTTACATTGTATGAGATCATCCCTGCTGCCGGTGTGAGAATATCACGCATCAAAAATCTGGAAGACGATATTGCATTAAGTTTGTCAGCACTGGGAATTCGCATCATTGCCCCTATACCCGGAAAAGGAACCATTGGTATAGAGGTGCCGAATGTAAAGAAAAGCATCGTTGGCATGCGGTCCTTGCTGGGTTCAGAGAAGTTTCAAAAAAATGATTATGCTTTGCCCATTGCATTGGGTAAAAAAATTGACAATGAAAATTTCATTGTTGATTTGGCAATGATGCCGCATTTGTTGATGGCAGGTGCCACCGGTCAGGGTAAGTCAGTCGGACTCAATGCCATTCTGGTATCTCTATTATACAAGAAGCATCCATCGCAATTAAAGTTCGTATTGGTAGACCCGAAAAAGGTTGAACTCAGTTTGTACCGGATCATTGAAAAACATTTTCTTGCCAAATTGCCCGGAGAGGAAGATGCGATCATCACTGATACACGAAAAGTTGTGAATACGCTCAATGCTTTGTGTATTGAAATGGACGAGCGGTATGACTTGTTGAAAGATGCCGGTTGCAGAAACATCAGAGAATACAATGAGAAATTTGTAGGCAGGAGATTGAATCCTGAAAAAGGCCACAAGTTTCTGCCCTTCATCGTATTGGTCATCGATGAGTTTGCAGACCTGATCATGACCGCAGGCAAGGAAATTGAAACACCCATCGCGCGCCTTGCACAATTGGCGCGTGCGATCGGCATTCATTTGATCGTCGCAACACAAAGACCTTCTGTCAATATCATTACCGGTACCATCAAAGCAAATTTCCCTGCGCGCATTGCATTCAAGGTGTCGTCGAAAGTCGACAGCCGCACGATCTTGGATGTTGGAGGTGCTGAACAGCTTATAGGAAGGGGTGATATGCTTGTATCTTATCAAGGCGAGGTCACCCGTGTTCAATGTGTATTTGTGGATACACCTGAGGTGGAGAAAGTTGTGGAATTTGTAGGTGAGCAGAAAGGATATCCATCTGCATTTGAATTGCCGGAGGTAGTTGATGAGAAAGACAATGAGGATCGGGACTTGGACCTGCTCAGCAAAGATCCATTGTTCAACGAAGCAGCCAGTTTGATTGTTCAAAGCCAAATGGGCTCTACATCATTGATTCAAAGGCGCTTGAAGTTGGGATACAATCGGGCAGGACGCTTGATGGATCAATTGGAAGCAGCAGGAATTGTGGGTCCCAGCAAAGGCAGCAAGGTCAGAGAGGTTCTTTTCAAGACCGAATACGAACTTGAACAGTTTTTAAAATCAATGGAATAGTCTTTTCTTTGCAGGTATTATCTATCAAGCCACTCATTATGTTTTTAACCCATCGTCTTTTCATTTTGTCGGCTGCATTGATGTTCATGGTTCCATCTCTTGCCCAAGCTCCCAAGGGAATGGGGAAAAGCGATCCGGAGGCCAAAAAAGTGCTCGATGCGGTCAGTGCCAAATTCAAGACATTCAAGGCCATCAAGGCTGCATTTGCTCTTAAAATTGAGAATGCTGTCGGCAAGGTACAAGGTGTGAAAGCAGGCACTGTATTGATGAAAGGAGTTAAATACAGGGTATCCATCACGGGTCAGGAAATATTTTGTGATGGAACAACCATCTGGACATACGATGTTGCTGCAAAAGAAGTGCAGGTCTCATCTCTTGACAACAGTTCCGGTTCTATCACTCCACAAAAATTGTTTACCAATTTTTATGATAAAGATTTTTTGTTCGTTCTAGGACAGGATCTTAAAAAGGGTGGAAAGACTTATAAGGTAGTTGAGCTGACTCCCATTGACAAGACAAAATCATTCTTCAAGGTTGTGCTCGAGGTTGACAAGGCTACCAGTGTCATCATGTCAACCAGGGTGTTTTAAAAGAACGGCAACAGGTATCTATACGCAATCAATTCCATCAATACCAATGCTACAGTTGCGGATGAAAGCTTCAGTTTCAATCCCAAAAAATATCCGGGAGTGGAAGTAATAGACTTAAGATGATGGAGCTGTTCCCCATCGATACGTTTTGATCTGCATACCAGCTAAATCAATGATCCTGTCAACTACTGTGGATGCCACTTCTTCCACTGATTGGGGATTGGAATAGAAGGAAGGTGTAGCAGGACAAACAATCCCTCCAGCCAGTGTGATCAATTCCATGTTCTTGATGTGGATCAAATTGTAAGGAGTTTCTCTTGCAACACAAATCAGTTTTCTTCTCTCTTTCAACATCACATCTGCAGCCCTTGTGATCAGGTCACCCGAAACGCCATGTGCGATTCTTCCCATTGTTCCCATGGAGCATGGAACGATGATCATGGTGTCGTATTGCCCAGAGCCAGAAGCAAATGGGGCATTGAAGTCATTCTTTTCGTAAACGGGGAAAGGGATGTTCAGGTAATCTTCATTGCCCAATTCAGTTTTCCAGACTGTTTTGGCATTTTCTGAAAACACGACAGATACCTGCTCCCATTGATCTTTGATCAATCCAAGTTTTCTGATGAGCAGATCAGCATAAATCGATCCGCTTGCTCCTGTAATTGCGATGACAATTTTTTTCTTCAACATTGATCAGGCTTCAGCCATTTGTGGAATGGCCTCACTCTTGTACGCACCCTGATCCAACTTCTTCTTTGTTTCTTCGAAAGCTTTCAGCGTCAACTGAATGTCTTCGTCGGTATGAACAGCCGTTGGAATGAGTCTGTAAATGATGTGGCCCTTCGGTATTACAGGATAAACAACAATCGAGCAGAAAATGTTGTAATTCTCTCTCAAATCTGTAACCATCGAAGTAGCCTCTTCGACTCCCCCTTTCATGTAAACGGGAGTAACGACCGAATCTGTTTTGCCTATATCGAATCCTTTTTCTTTGAGTCCATTTTGAAGTTTCAGCGCATTTTCCCACAGTTTGTCTTTCAAGGCAGGCTGTGTTTTCAGCAATTCCAGTCTTTTCAGATTGCCCACAACCAGTGGCATGGGAAGGGATTTTGCAAAAATCTGGCTTCTGATATTGTATCTGATATAGTCAATGATCTGTTTGGGTCCGGCTATGAAAGCTCCAATAGAGGCCATTGATTTTGCAAATGTTGAAAAATACAAATCGATCTCATCCTGCACACCTTGTTCTTCACCTGCACCTGCACCTGTTTTACCCAAGGTGCCGAATCCGTGTGCATCGTCGACCAGCAACCTGAAGCTGTATTTGCCTTTCAGGGCAACAATTTCTTTCAATTTGCCCTGATCGCCTGCCATTCCAAAGACACCTTCAGTGATCAGCAATATGCCGCCATTGTTTTGTTTCTCGATCAATGCCTGCGCTCTTTGCAATTGTTTTTCGCAGTCAGCCACATCATTGTGTTTAAAGACAAAGCGATGTCCTGGATGCAGTCGAAGACCATCGATGATACATGCATGGCTTTCTGCATCATATACGATTACATCGTGTCTTGAGCAAAGCACGTCAATCAGGCTCATGATTCCCTGGTATCCGAAGTTGAGGAGGATGGCATCTTCTTTCATTTCGAATGCCGCCAATTCTCTCTCCAATTGCTCATGGTTGTTTGAATTTCCGCTCATCATCCTTGCTCCCATAGGCAATGCGAGGCCGTAGGCAGCTGCAGCATCGGCATCCGCTTTTCTGACCTCTGGATGGTTTGCCAGTCCGAGGTAATTATTCAGACTCCATACAATTTTTTCTTTCCCTCTGAAGTTCATTCGGGAACCGATTTCACCCTCCAATTTGGGGAATGCAAAATAGCCATGCGCTCTCTCGCGGTGCTGACCAATCGGACCGTAGTTTTTAATGAGTCTTTCGAAAATATCTGCCATGATGATCGGGTTGTGTTATTAATATGCAAAGATAATTTTTTTAGAATAATCACGCTGCCAGAATGTTCATAAATCCACCGTTGAGTAGGTTTTCAAAACCCTAACTTTGTTGGAAGCACAAATACCCAAAGAATGAAAAAATTGATCGCTTTCAGCCTCCTTCTGTCTTTCGCACTGACATCATTCGGACAAAAAACAGTAAAACCTGCCAATGCTCCAAAATTGGTCATCGGAGTAATGGTAGATCAAATGAGGTGGGATTATATTTACAGATACCAGCACAGATATGGATCCAATGGATTCAAACGGATTTTGAACGAGGGATTTTCATGTGAGAACACCTATATATCCTATGCCCAGACGGTAACAGCAGCCGGACACGCATCGGTATACACAGGTTCAGTTCCGGCCATCAATGGCATTATGGGAAATGATTGGTATGACAGATCACAAAAGCGCATGGTTTATTGTGTAGAGGATGATGATGTGAAAATTGTCGGAGGAAATGGCAACAAGGAGCCGATGTCGCCTAAAAATATGATGTCAACAACCATCACCGATGAACTTGAATTGGCAACCAATTTCAGGTCCAAAGTGATTGGCGTTGCCATCAAGGACAGGGGAAGTATTTTGCCCGCGGGACATGCAGGGGATGCAGCTTACTGGTATGAATCAGCTTCAGGAAATTTTGTATCAAGTACCTGGTACATGAAAGAGCTCACACCCTGGGCAAATGAATTCAATCAGAAAAAATGGGTCGATCAATTGTACAAACGCAATTGGGAGCTGAGTTTTCCTTTTGAAAGTTATGTGCAGAGCCATATTGCAGATCCTGCTTATGTGAAATCGCCTTTCCCCAGAAAACTTGAATCCAATATTGGAAAAAATTATGGAGCCATCGCATCCACCCCTTGGGGAAATACACTCACGTTGGAGTTTTCAAAAGCAGCAGTAGAGGCAGAAAAGATGGGTGCTGACAGCATACCTGATTTTCTTGCCATCAGCCTATCATCACCTGATTACATTGGACATGCATTCGGACCCAATTCGGTGGAGGTCGAGGATAATTACATCAAACTCGACAGAGATCTCGCCAGTTTTTTTGAATTTCTGGACAAGAAAGTAGGCAAAGGAAATTATTTGTTTTTTATGACAGCTGACCATGCTGTTGCCCATGTTCCCGCATTCATGGCTGAAAACAAATTGCCTGGTAAGTCTATGAAAGCAAACAAACGGGCCGAGACCGAAACCATGAAAAAATTTGGACTCAAAAGACTGGTGGAGTCGCAGGCAAATTATCAATATTACCTGGACAGGTCCTATGTCGATTCATTGGGACTCGACTTCAAGTCAGTGAAAGCACACTTCATACATGAGTTGAATAAAGACGAAGATGTACTGACGGCATTTGACAATGCAGAAATCAATGCAGTAAACCTTCCGGTTGAATTCAAAGAGATGTTTCAAAAAGGGTTTAACCAAAAACTGGCAGGTGATGTACAAGTGGTGTACAAGCCCAATTATTTCTTTGGGGGTGCAACTGGAACTACACATGGTTCTATGTTTCCATACGACTCACACATACCATTGTTGTGGATGGGGTGGGGCGTTCAGAAAGGCGTCACCAACAGAAAAGTTTACATGAGTGATATCGCTGCAACTGTTGCAGCGCTCTTGAAAATCCAAATGCCCAGTGGCAATGTTGGATCAGTAATACACGAAGTCATTAAATAATTTCCATGCAGCAGTATCTTGATTTACTTCAGCATATTTTAGACAAGGGTACAGACAAAAGCGATCGTACAGGTACGGGTACCAGAAGTGTTTTTGGATATCAGATGAGATTCAATTTGGAGGAGGGGTTCCCAATGGTGACTACTAAAAAAGTACATTTGAGAAGCATCATTCATGAGCTGCTTTGGTTTTTGAAAGGAGAAACCAACATTCAATATCTAAAGGAAAACGGTGTGAGCATATGGGATGAGTGGGCTGATGATCAGGGTGAACTGGGTCCGGTTTACGGAAAACAGTGGAGATCCTGGCAGGGTGCTGACGGGCACACACACGATCAAATCAGAGAATTGATTGATCAAATCAAAAAGAACCCCGACAGCAGAAGATTGATTGTGAGCGCTTGGAATGTTGGTGAGCTTTCCCAAATGGCCTTGATGCCCTGTCATACACTTTTCCAGTTTTATGTGGCGGATGGAAAATTATCCTGTCAACTGTATCAGAGATCGGCAGATGTATTTCTTGGGGTTCCCTTCAACATTGCTTCCTATGCCCTGCTCACCATGATGGTGGCACAGGTTTGCGGATTGAAGTTGGGTGATTTCGTTCACAGTTTTGGTGACGTGCATCTGTACAACAATCATTTTGAACAGGCAAAGCTGCAGTTGACCCGCACGCCTTTCCCCTTGCCAACCATGAAAATCAATCCTGCAGTAAAAGATATCTTCGGATTTAAGTTTGAAGATTTTGAGTTGCTTCATTATCAGTCTCACCCTGCTATCAAAGCACCTGTCGCTGTATAAATATATTTGAATGATCATTACCGTAGTAGTTGCTGCTTCTAATGAAAATGCCATTGGCAAAGACAATCAATTGCTGTGGAAGCTCCCCAATGATTTGAAGTTTTTTAAAAACCTGACATGGGGAATGCCAATCGTTATGGGGAGAAAAACATTTGAATCCATTGGCTCCAAACCACTGCCGGGAAGAATGAATATTGTGATGACAAGACAACCCAATCTTGTCGCTGAATCAAGTCAACTGCTTACAGCAGATGCTTTCGAGAAAGCGATCGCTTTGGCCGGTCATGCTGGATACAAAGAGTTGTTCATCATTGGAGGAAGTGATTTGTACAAACAGACCATCCCCTTGGCGCATAAAATTTATTTAACGCGGGTGGACGCATCATTTGCTGATGCTGATACGTTTATCGATGCAATCGATCCAACAAGTTTTCAATTGGTTTCATCCGAGCAAATGTCAAAGGATGAGAAACATCAGTACGCATATCGATTTGAGACCTGGCAACGCAGACCTGCTTAAAATGTACTTTGATGTACAGCAAAGTTTTTTTAATTCTTAAATACATTTCTTTTTGGCTGCATGCATCCAATGGAAAGGGGCATGGCGTTCACTCACCATTTGTTTTTGATTTCATCCAGCAGGTGTTGCGTGATATCGATCCTGCTCAAGTTGGGTTTGACAAGATAGAATCCAAGCGAAAGGATTTGTTGTCTTCTGATGAGGTCATTGAAGTGCTGGATTTGGGTGCGGGGTCTACTGCCGGTAATCACCAAAAAAGAAGGTTGCGCACAATTGCAAAAAATGCAGCAAAACCTGCGCGTTTCGGGCGTTTTTTTTTCAGGCTTATCAGGAACTATCAAATCGATTCCGTGCTTGAACTGGGTACATCTCTTGGTTTGACAACACGGTACTTTTCAAAAGCATTGCAAAATGGTTCGGTAATATCTATAGAAGGTTCTCCTGTAATTGCAGAACTTGTTCAGAAAAGTCTGGTTGAAGAAGGGTATAAAAATACGCAGATCCTACAAGGGGATTTTGACCATCAGTTGATTCCATCTTTCAATCAGTTGAACGGCAAAAAATTGATTTTTTTTGATGGCAATCACAAGTATGTACCTACCATGAGGTACTTTAAACAAGTGCTGCCATTGTGTGGGGAACTTGATATACTCGTTTTTGATGACATTTATTGGAGTGCGGAGATGGAACATGCCTGGTCAGAAATTAAAAATTGTGAAAAAGTGACACTTACCATTGACCTGTTTTTTGTAGGCCTGGTGTTTTTTAGAAAAGATTTCAAAGAAAAGCTCGATTTTATGATAAGGTTCTAAAACAATGCCCCAAAACAGATCAAGTTTTTGATTATTTTTGCCCCTCAATTGAACTCCATGGTCGTTGGTGTTTTAAAAGAAGTGTCTCCTGAAACCAGGGTATCACTCATCGCAGAAGGTGTTGCACAGTTAACCAAAAAGCAAATCAAGGTATGGGTTGAAAGCGGAGCAGGGCTGAATGCCTACTGTTCTGATGATGATTACCGTGCTGCCGGTGCAGAAATCAAATCTTCCCAGGAAATTGCTGATCAAGCCGATATTGTCTTATCCATCCATGCGCCTGCCATCTCAATCAGAAATGGGGTAGTACTCATTGGCATGTACCAGGCAAGATTTGAAAAGGAACGGATCAGCAACTGGAATAAGCAGGGAGCTGTTGTCTTCAGCATGGAATTGTTGCCCAGAACAACCAGGGCACAAAGCATGGATATTTTGTCGAGCCAGGCAAATATTGCAGGGTACAAGGCTGTGCTGACTGCTGCCAATGCATATGGCAGGTATTTTCCCATGTTCATGACAGCTGCAGGAAGCATAGCGCCTGCCAAAATATTGATATTGGGTGCAGGTGTAGCCGGACTCCAAGCGATTGCCACTGCCAAAAGATTGGGAGCTGTTGTAGAAGTATTTGATACGCGTCCAGCTGTGAAAGAAGAAGTCCAGAGTTTAGGTGCAAAGTTTATCGAGATTCCCGGTGCGGCAGATGCATCAACAGCTGGAGGTTACGCAGTAGAACAATCTGAAGAGTATAAAAAGAACCAGGCCCAAAAAATTGCTGAAAGTGCAGCCAAGGCAGACATCATCATTACGACTGCTCAGATTCCAGGCAAAACAGCTCCGATATTGATCACAGAAGAGATGATCAAAACCATGCGAAGAGGCAGTGTCATTATTGATCTTGCCGCATCAACCGGAGGCAATACACCGCTTACCAAAAATCGTGAAACAGTTGAGCACCATGGAGTCAAGATCATTGGCGACAGCAATTTGCCTGCTACCATGCCTTCAGATGCCAGCAAGCTCTACGGTAAAAATATTTTAAACTTCCTGCAACTCATCATCAGCAAAGAAGGAAAACTGATATTGGATACAGAGGATGATCTCGTAAAAGGATCTCGTGCCCAGGCTTGATCAATAAAACTGAAACTATGAATCAAATGCTTCAATGGATTGCCGCACATCAGGAAATGATCTATGTGGTTGTACTCATGATTTTTGTTGGAATTGAAGTGATTGGTCGCGTACCAAGTGTCCTGCATACTCCATTGATGAGTGGTGCAAACGCCATCCATGGTGTAGTAATCATTGGTGCCATTATTGTGATGGGGAAGGCTGAAGATGGAAATGTATTGGCACTGGTGCTTGGATTTCTTGCTGTGGTGCTTGGAACCCTTAACGTGGTCGGTGGATTTGTAGTTACTGATCGCATGCTGGAAATGTTCAAGAAGAAAAAATAACTCACCCAAAAGTTGGATCTCATGGAATTGAATCTTCTCGTGCTATGTTATTTGATCGGCTCTGTAACATTCATTGTCGGCCTGAAAATGCTGTCCAATCCAGCTTCTGCAAGGAACGGAAACATTGTTGCTGCTTTGGGAATGTTGATAGCAATTCTGGGAACCATTTTTTTATATGAAGAGAACGGACAAAAACTTGGCAATTATACCTGGATTTTTGCTGCCCTTTTGATTGGCACAGTTGCCGGTACAATGATGGCAAAACGGGTACAGATGACGGCCATGCCAGAAATGGTAAGCCTTTTCAATGGCATGGGTGGCGCCTGCGCTGCATTGATTTCAGTGATAGAGTTCAGGCACCTGGTTCACACAAGTGATGCTGCAAGCATCGATCAAACCAGTTTACTGATCATCATGCTCGGATTGATTATCGGAACAGTTTCTTTTGCCGGTAGCATGATTGCATGGGGCAAATTGAACGGCAGCATCAAAGATTTTGCTTTCAAAGGACAACACATCATCAATATTGTATTGTTGTTGATGACGTTGCTGCTCGCTGGACACAATATCATCAATCGTCCGGATCAAATTGAATTGTTTTTCTACGCTGTGGTTGCGCTTGCCTTGATTTATGGAATATTTTTTGTACTTCCCATTGGCGGGGCAGACATGCCTGTTGTGATTTCATTGCTGAATTCATTCACGGGAGTAGCAGCAGCATGCGGTGGATTTCTATATGATAACAAAGTCATGCTCACAGGCGGAATTCTGGTTGGTGCTGCAGGCACATTGCTTACCATCCTGATGTGCAAGGCAATGAACCGTTCACTTCAAAACGTGCTCATTGGTTCCTTTGGTGGGGGAGCAACAGCAGGCGGTGCATCACAGGCTGCCGGCGGCACGTACAAAGAAGTTACACTCAGCGATGCAGCTGTTGTAATGAGTTATGCCAACAAGGTGATGATTGTACCAGGATACGGACTGGCTGTGGCGCAGGCCCAACACGTTTGTCATGAACTTGAAAAAGCGCTGGAAGCAAAAGGTGTTGAAGTAAAATATGCCATTCATCCTGTTGCAGGCAGAATGCCCGGACACATGAACGTTTTGCTGGCAGAAGCAGATGTCAGTTATGAGAAATTGCTTGAGATGGAATTGGCAAACGAAGAATTCAAAAATACCGATGTTGTGCTTATACTCGGTGCGAACGATGTTGTCAATCCCGCTGCAAAATCTGATCCAGCCTCTCCAATATACGGTATGCCCATCCTGGAAGTAGAGGAGGCCAAACACGTGATTGTCAACAAAAGAAGCATGAAGCCTGGTTATGCGGGCATTGAAAATCAACTGTTCTTCCAGCCCAAGACTTCCATGCTATTCGGTGATGCTAAAAAAGCACTCCAAGATCTGCTGGCAGAAGTCAGAAATCTCTGATAGATATATTCATTTCGCAAAGCATGGAATGCTTAATTTTAAGCATTCTAAAATAATACTCATGCGATTTCTATTCACCCTCTTGCTGCTTTCCTCGCTCACGCTTGCTTTCTCACAGCAAAAAATAACCGGATTTTTCCCGGGTAATGTTTCGAAACAATTGGAGGCTGAGAAACAATTTGACGGATACCTGAATGCCAAAGACCAAGATACCTGGTTGCAATTTCTTTCAGCACGTCCACATCATGTGGGTTCTGCCCAGGGCAAAGCCAATGCTGAATACATGGCAAACCTGTTTCGTCAGTGGGGATATGAAACGGAAATCGCCACATACAATGTGCTTTTCCCCACACCAAAATTCAGACAACTGGAATTATTGGGTCCCCATCCATACAAGGCAAAACTCCTGGAAACTGCATTGAAGGAAGACCGTACATCTTCACAACTGTCAGAGCAGCTTCCAACCTACAATGCCTATTCTGCTGATGGAGATGTTACCGCTGAGATTGTCTTTGTCAATTGGGGCGTACCGGCTGATTATGAAATGCTTGAAAAGATGGGGATCAGCGTAAAAGGAAAAATTGTCATTGCAAAATACGGTGGTTCCTGGAGGGGCATCAAACCAAAAGTTGCTGCAGAGCATGGGGCCATCGGATGTCTTATATATTCTGATCCGCACGAGGACGGATATTTTCAAGGGGATGTTTATCCCTTGGGTCCATACCGTCCGGAACAATCTGTGCAAAGAGGCTCTGTGATGGACATGCCGGTTTATCCTGGTGATCCCACGACGCCATTTGTAGGATCCACTGCAGATGCCAAAAGATTGAAAAGAGAAGAAATCACCACCATCATGAAAATTCCTGTGCTTCCCATTTCATACGAGGATGCATTGCCTTTGTTGAAATCATTGAAAGGTCCGGTCGTTCCTGAGTCCTGGAGAGGAAGTCTCCCCATCACATATCATGCTGGACCCAGCGAGCACAAAGTCCACTTGAAGCTGGCATTCAATTGGGACTATAAACCAATCTACAACGTGATTGCAAAGATGAAAGGAACTGAATTTCCAGATGAATGGATCATCAGAGGCAATCACCATGATGGATGGGTGAATGGTGCTTCTGATCCCCTCAGCGGGATGGTGGCAGAAATGGATGAGGCAAGAGCGATCGGTGAGTTGGCAAAAAAAGGAATCCGGCCCAAGAGGACGTTGGTATTCTGTGCATGGGATGGAGAGGAGCCTTCTTTGCTGGGCTCTACAGAATGGGTTGAGGATCACGCAGAGGAATTGAAAAAGAAAGCAGTGCTCTACCTGAACTCAGACGGCAACAGCAGGGGCTTCATGGGATTCGGAGGTTCACATGCATTGGAGAAATACGTCAATGAAGTAGCTGCTGATGTAAATGATCCCCAAACGGGCGTTTCTGTTTTAGAAAGAAGGTATGCAAGAACCCTGGCAAGTGTTGATGTCTCAAGCAAGTCAAAACTTTATGGAAACAGATACATGAAAATCGGAGCATTGGGTGCAGGATCTGATTATTCTCCGTTTTTTCAACACCTTGGAATTCCATCCGGCAATGTGGGATATGGAGGCGAAGGAAGTGGTGGTGAGTATCATTCCATTTATGATTCTTATGATCATTTCATACGTTTCAAGGATCCGGGATTGTTGTATGGTGTAACCTTGGCAAAAACTGCCGGAAGGATGTTGCTCAGAATGGCCAATGCCGATGTGCTGCCATTTGACTACTCTATACTCACCCATACAGTCAATGGTTATTTCAGTGAAATAAAATCGTTGATCGAGCAAAGCAGGAGCCAAGTGGACATAGAAAATAAACTGATTGCTGATAGAGTATATCAACTGGCTGCCGATCCGAAAGAAAATCTAAAACATCCTTCTGCAAAACCCGTCGTTCCATTTATTGATTTTAGTCCGGTTGAGAATGCACTTGCACAAGTGAAAAAAACAACTGACCAGCTCAGCATCAGCTTGAGAAAAGCAGATCTGTTGGATGCAGCATCATTGAAAAAACTGAATCAACTGCTTTATCAGGCAGAACAAAAATTATTGGATGAAAAGGGACTTCCCCGTCGCCCTTGGTACAGACACCAGATCTATGCCCCCGGTTATTACACGGGATATGGTGTAAAAACATTGCCCGGACTTCGTGAGGGAATAGAAGAGGCAAACTGGATGGAAACCAGGGAACGTATGGAAGTATTGTCAAAAGTACTTTTGAAGTTTGATGCTACATTGCAAGAAGCAGCTTCCATTTTATCAAAATGATACTTCCCCAGGGATTCGTTGATTCTTTAAAAGCATGCGAGGGCTTCGATGAAAATTCTTTTGTGGAAGCGCATCAGGACATACCTGCCGTTTCTGTTAGGATCAATCCACTCAAGATCAAGAGTGCATCAACATGTTTTCAGGAGCTCATTTCCGGTCGTATTCCATGGTGTGAGCATGGTTTGTATTTGAGGGAACGTCCGCGTTTTACCCTCGATCCGCTGTTGCATGCGGGTGCTTATTATGTGCAGGAAGCTTCCAGTATGTTCCTTCACCATGTTGTTGAAAATATTTTACCTGGACAAGAGAACCTGAAAGTGCTTGATCTCTGTGCTTCACCTGGAGGGAAGAGTACATTGCTGGCAACCATGAAACAATTTGATTTGGTGCTCTCCAATGAAATCATCTCAACCCGTCTCCCAGCCTTGAATGAAAACATTGTGAAGTGGGGGTCTGCGAAATCACTCATCTCCAACAACGATCCCAAAGATTTTCAATCACTGGGGGAAATATTTGATGTAATGCTGGTTGATGCACCCTGCAGCGGAAGCGGTTTGTTCAGAAAAGATCGGGATGCGATGGGTGAATGGAGCGAAAAGCATGTTGACTTCTGCGCAATTCGACAACAACGCATATTGAACGATGCAATAGCTGCTCTCAAACCAGGGGGATTCTTGATATACAGCACTTGCTCTTTCTCTTATGAAGAAAATGAAGAGAATGTCGATTTTTTGTTGAACAAAGGATTTTTGGATTCTGTGCAAATAAGTATACCGGATGATTGGGGAGTTGTAAAGACGCTGTCTGATAAAAATGCCGGATATGGATATCGATTTTATCCCGATCGTTTAAAGGGGGAAGGTTTTTTTTGCAGTGTTTTTCAAAAAACACATACAACTTCAACAGATGTTCGTCATTCAAATCTTCAACAGCAGCAACCATTTAAGCGTACAGGCGATTTGCATGAATGGGTAAAGCCCGAACATCTTTCAGTCTTCAATGAGGACGGGATATTGTTGGCCCTGCATGAAAAAAATGCCGATATGAGAAATGTACTCAAGCAAGGTCTCCGACTCAGGAAATCGGGCATTAAATTGGGGGCATTCATGAAAAAGGGATTTGTTCCAGATCATGAACTTGCTTTGAGTGAGTTGTTGGCTGATCATGTCAGATCCATTGAGCTCTCCAAAACAGACGCAATCAGGTATTTGAGAAAAGAGGATGTTGAAATAGCTGAAAATTCAGACGGCATCTGTCTTGTAACATATCAACAATTGGCATTGGGTTGGTCTAAAATCATACGCAATCGCTTGAAGAACAACTATCCGCTTGCATGGAGAATTTTATTGCAGGGTGACGGATCATAAATAATGATACATTTGTTTTCAAATGAGAACTATTTTAATCATACTGATATATGTGATGTGGGGTCAATCCCATTTGATGGCGCAGGAGAAATCCTTTGAAGGGAATTTTTTCAAGTCAGCTTACCAACAGCAGGTATCTGAAGGCAAATCAATTACTGTCGAGTGCTCGAACTATGGATACTTCAAAAGCAACAGCGGATGGAAAGATGGGAAGTACTATTTATTGATCAACGATGTTTTACCCGGTACTATTGTTAAAATCGAATTGCAGTCAACGCAAAGGTTGATATACGCCAAGGTGCTTGGTCCCTTGACGCCTGCCAAAGAAAATGAGGGTCTCATGCTGAGATTGAGTGCGGCTTCACTGGCTTCATTGGGTATAAAGGACAACAATGAGCGTATAGTGCTAACATGGAATAAGTAAGATATGAATTGGAAGACAATTGCCTCTGAATACCTTTTCAAAGATTTGTGGTTCACCGTTCGAAAAGATCGATGTGTAAAGCCAGACGGTTCCGTGGTAGATCCTTATTATGTCTATGAATTTCCTGAATGGGTTACGGCTGTAGCACTCACCGAAGACGGAAAGTTTATTTTTGAAAAACAGTACAGACATGCACTTGGACTTACGATGATGGAAATTCCAGGTGGATGTGTAGACAAAGAAGATAAAAGTCTTGAAGATGCCATTGCAAGGGAATTGAAAGAGGAGACGGGCTTTGTATTTACCTCATTTGAATATCTGGGTAAGACTTCTGCCAATCCCTCTACAAATAGCAATCTCATGCATTTCTATCTGGCAAGAGGTGGACAAAAAGTTGCAGAGCAGGAATTGGATCAAAACGAAGATATCGAAGTTCATTTATTGGAACTTGAAGAAGTAAAGCAGTTGCTTAAGTCCAATCAAATTGTGCAAAGCATGCATGCGACTGCATTGTTTTATGCATTGGAACGATTGGGACATTTGCAGTATTGATCAGAAGTCCAATTCTCCAATCACAAACAAGCTCCCGCAAATGATGATGAGATCATCCGGACTGGCTTTCTGCTTTACATGAGCAAGTGCATCATTTACATTCTTGTGTGCAGTCCCATTCAGATGGTAAGTATTGGCCTCTTTTTCCAGGGTTTCAGCATCCAGTGCCCGTGGAATATTCGCCTGTGTAAATGCGTAATTTGCCTGCTTGGGGAGCATGGATAAAATTTCTGTAAAGTCTTTGTCCTTTGAGAGTCCCAATATAATATGCAGATCTTTGTATACAGTCATCGAAAGCTGCCTCAAGATTTCTCTGATTCCATCCGGATTGTGACCCACATCGATGATTGTTTTAGGATGGTCATTGATTTTCTCCCATCTGCCTCGGAGTCCGGTATTCTCAACGGTTTTTAAAATACCGTTGCTAACCGACTGATCTGTGAGGTTCAATCCAAGTAATTGCACTGCATCAATGGTAGCCATTACAGTGCGGATGTTTTCAAGCTGGTAGAGGCTATTCAGGGGACTCACAATCTCCCTAGAAATGTCGCCCTGCTTGATTTTAAAGCTGAGCAGATCATTTTTCTGTTCAATATTTTCTATTTCATATACCTGATCAGCAAAAATAATTGTTGATGAACTGTCCGCTGCCTTTCGCTCAAATACTTCCTTGGTTGAAGGATTTGTTTTCCCGATGACAACCGGCGTATTTTTTTTGATGATGCCTGCTTTTTCGCTTGCAATTGCCTCTAATGTATTCCCCAGCAGACTCATGTGGTCGAATCCGATGTTTGTGATCACAGAAATCTCAGGATGGATGATGTTGGTGCTGTCCAGCCTTCCACCCAGTCCGGTTTCTATGATGGCAATGTCTACATTGTTTTCGGAAAAGTATTGAAAAGCCATTCCCACTGTCACTTCAAAAAATGAAGGTTCTTTTTCCTCTATAAAATCATGAATGCCGGCTGTGAATTGAACCACAAAATCTTTTTCGATCATTTGGCCATTGATCTTGATCCGTTCCCGGAAGTCCTTCAAATGCGGAGAGGTATACAATCCAGTTTTAAACCCCTGCTCCTGAAAAACAGATGCCAGCATATGACTCACAGATCCTTTTCCATTGGTACCTGCAATATGTATGGACTTGAACTTGGTTTGAGGATCTCCCAAATAGCTGCAAAGCGCAATGGTATTGTCCAGATTTGGCTTGATCGCTGCGGGTCCTGTTCTGCTGAACATTGGCAGTTTGCTGTACAGGTAATCTAAGCAAGATGAATAATCCACCGTGCAAAGATAGGAAGGCTGATTGTTTAAAAAGATGGGAAAACTTCTCTTTGATTTGCTTCATTTAAATTTCAACTCGGCTAACTTTGCAGCCATGGTTTTTTTACCTTGGATTGCATTGGGTGTCTTTGGAGTTGTGCTGCTGCTGCAGTTGTATTTTTACCTGCGTTATTTCCGACTCCTCGCATTTTATAAAAAACATGAAGACCTCACCCAGCGCGAACATCCGGTGAGCGTTATCATATGCGCAAGAGATGAAGCAGATCAAATTGAAGCCAATATTCCCGGTATCTTGGCACAGTCTTACAAGAGTACCCATGAAATTGTTATCGTTAACGACAATTCACAAGATGATACCAAATATTTGTTGGATGGGCTCTACAAGGACTTCAAGCAATTGCATATCATTGAATTGAAACAAGAGGCAGTACACATCCCCGGCAAAAAATTTCCATTGTCAGTTGGTATCAAGAGTGCCAAGCATGAGTTGCTGTTGCTGACCGATGCTGATTGTATTCCAACTTCAGAACATTGGATCAGCAAAATGCAAAGCGGATTTTCAGAGGGTATCGACATCGTGTTAGGGTATGGAGGGTATAAAAAAGCAAAGGGACTTCTCAACAAAGTAATACGATTTGATACTTTTCATACTGCATTGCAGTATTTATCCTTCGCATTGGGCGGAAGACCGTACATGGGTGTAGGAAGAAATTTGGCTTATAAAAAGCAAATGTTCTTCAAGCAAAAAGGCTTTGCTGCGCATCATCATCTGCCAGGTGGTGATGATGATCTGTTTATCAATGGTTGTGCCAATGGCAACAATACTGCCGTGGTGGTTGACAAAGATGCATTTACACTTTCCACGCCTGCCAAGAAATTGTCTGAATGGATTTCTCAGAAAGAGCGACACAATGCAACAGGCAGATATTACAAACGTGCAGACAGGCTGATACTTGCGGTATATATGATGTCACACATCCTTTTTTATCCTGCTCTTGTCTTTGCATGTATGTATTTGCCATGGACCTGGATTTTGCCAGCTTTTTTTGTCAAGCTGTTCATTCAGGGATTTATTTTTTACAGGTGTATGGTCAAATTGAATGAAAAGGATTTGTTTCCCTACTTTATTTTGTGGGACATTTGGATGATATTGTATTATACCTATTTCCTTTCTTCTCTTTGGAAAAAACCCAGAACCAATTGGAATTGATTACAACATACTTTTCAGACTTCTCAGAAACCCAGTTGCAGCAATATCGTCAGTTGGGTGGTTTATACAGAGAGTGGAATGAGAAGATCAATGTCATTTCCAGAAAAGATATCGATGCTTTATACGAAAGGCATGTATTGCATTCCTTGAGTATTGCAGCTGAATTTGATTTTGTCGACGGAATGGAAATCATTGATATCGGTACGGGTGGTGGATTTCCAGGTGTACCACTTGCCATATTTTTCCCAAAGGTTCAATTTCATTTGGTTGATTCCATTGGCAAAAAGCTCAAAGTTATTGATGCCATCTGTAGTGAACTGCACATCGATAATGTTTCAACACAACATATCCGGGCAGAGCAAATCAAGGATAGAAAATTTGATTTTGCTGTATCCAGAGCGGTTGCACCATTGAAAGAACTTTGGACCTGGAGCAAGCCGCTCTTTAAAAAAGAACATCGAATGGAAGAATTCAAAAACGGATTGATTTGTTTGAAGGGAGGTGATCTTGCCCAGGAAATATCTGAATCAGGTTTGAAGCCATTTGCAAAACCCATTGATCAAATTTTCAATGAGGATTTCTTCAAGGATAAGTACATCATTTACGTCCCAAACAAGTAATACAGGCTCTTTTCTTTGCCAGTTTTATGTTCGGTGGTATTTACCGCTTATTTCTTCTATTTTTAATTTGAATATGATCGGCTTCAATCTGTGGCTATCATCCAATCGCTGCTCTCTGGCTTCCCAATGTTCATATCCGTGAATTTTTGAATTTGTCATCAGCGGCATGATTTTGTTGACTAGAAATTCTCTGGCTTTTTCAGTCTCTTTCTCAGTAAGCTCTTCAAATTTTCCATAGACGATAACACTTTGCCAGTTGGATATGTTATTGGAAAAATCAATTTGAAAACAAATATTTGGATTGTCACGCATGTATTCAACTTTTTTTCCTTCTGTTGTCTGACAATAAATATCCTTCCCGTCATATGCATATGCGATGGGAACGATGTATGGCTTGTGCAGGTCGCAACAAGCAATTCTTCCGATCATTTGGCTCGACAGCATATTTGATATCTGCTCCTGCGTGAGATTTCCAATCATGAATTATTTTTCTGAAAAATAGGCCTGTGCACTACTCTGATAAATGATTTGCATCATTTATTCGGTGATGGATTTCTTGGAAAAATAGAAAGTGAACAGTTTGAAGATTAATCTAAAAACAATGTAAGACAACCATTGGATCAATTGATCCCATATGCTAAAATGTTCAGCAATATGCTCTTTTTTGATTTCAATGGTTTGGTGCTTGATCACAGCATCAATCTCTTTGATGACTGTTTCGGCGAATGCTTGATCTTCGATTTCCGCATTCAATTCGACACTGGCCAGGGCACTCAGGTCATTGATATTGTACGATCCAATGGTAACAATTCTGTCATCACATACAGCAATCTTGCTGTGTAAGACCGTTGGGAGATATTCATATATCTGGATATTGTTTCTCAGTGCCCATCGGTAAAAATATCTTTCAGCATTTTTGGCAATAGCAACATCTGATTTTCCTGCAAGTATCAATTTGATGACAACACCTCTTTTGATTGCTGCACTCATCTGATTTCTAAAAAAGCTGTTGGGTATGAAGTAGCTCGACATCATGATGATTGTTCTCTGTGCATTTCTGAGCATCTCCATATAAGTACCGGAAATCTGATTTTTATTCATCACCCAGTCATTTCTTCTGATTCTGATGGCAGTATGTGAAAAAGAATCTGCATGTGTTAGAGCAGCATATTTATCAACCCATGTTTCCATATTTCTTTTTTTATGATAAAAATGCAGGCAGAGCTTGTGCAGTTCAAAAGCAGCCTCACCTTCAATCATTACTGCATAGTCAAGCCATGCGGGTTGACGGGGAAGGTCATTGTATCTGTCAGAAATGTTGATTCCGCCAATCAGAGCGAAGCACCCGTCTACGACTACCATTTTATGGTGCAGTCTTCTCCCAAAATAATAGTTTTTGCTTTTAAATATGGGTTCAAAAAATCTCAGTTGAATACCTGCATTTCTGATTTCCTGGATAAATGTCTTTGGTAAATTTCTTGAGGCATAGCCATCCAGCAATACCTGTACTTGTACATTTCTTTTTGATGCGGCAATCAGACAGTCTTTTATTTCATTGCCGGTATGGTCATCTTCCAAAATATATACTTGCAATTGTATAAACTGCTGGGCTTTTCCTAGGAGTGTTTTGAGCTGATCGAAGTACTCTTTTCCTCCCTTGACGAGTTGAGCATGGTTGTTGAACGTATAGGTAGTTTTTATTTTCTTGGCAGAAGACATGGTTGGGTAATGTATTTTTCCACAATGTATGTTGATGTTTAAACCTGATTGAATTTAAATAAATTTCCTTGCGCTTTCGTATTTTCGACCTTCATCTATACTTTGCTTAATGGCTCGCAGCGCAAGTGAAACTCCTCTGATGCAACAACATCGGGCAATCAAACAAAAATATCCCGATGCAATATTGTTGTTCAGGGTGGGGGATTTCTATGAAACCTTTGGTGAAGATGCAGTTAAAGCATCGTCTGTATTAGGCATTACCCTTACCAAAAGAAACAATGGAGCTGCAGCATCCCTTGAGTTGGCTGGATTTCCGCATCACAGCCTGGATACCTATTTGCATAAGCTGGTCAAAGCAGGATTCAGGGTTGCCGTTTGTGATCAGTTGGAAGACCCTAAACAAGCAAAAGGCATTGTGAAACGAGGGGTAACAGATATGGTTACACCCGGATTGGCGACACATGATAAATTGCTTGAACAAAAAAGCAACAATTTTCTTGCGGGATTGCATTTCGGAGAAACGAACATGGGCATATCCTTTCTCGATATTTCTACTGGTGAGTTTTTCGTGGCAGAAGGCAATGAGGAATATATTGATAAGTTGTTGCAAACATTTCGGCCTGCAGAAATCATTTTTCAAAAGGGAAAACAGGAGTTTTTTCAGGATCGATTTGGAAAGAAATTTTATGTTTACTGTCTTGACAATTGGATTTTTGATCATCGGTATGCTTTGGAGGAACTGACCCGTCATTTTGGTACGCACTCTCTAAAAGGTTTTGGTGTAGAAGATTTGTCAAATGCAATCATTGCAGCTGGGGCGATCTTGCATTATTTACAGGATACAGCTCATCCCAATTGCCAACATGTTGCTCGCTTGCACCGCATCAATCGAGATGAATTTTTGTGGATGGATCAGTTCACCATCCGCAATCTCGAACTTGTATCTTCTGCAGTAGATCAGGGTGCCACTTTGCTTAAAACGATGGATGCAACCATTACACCTATGGGTGCACGTATGATGAGACGTTGGATATTGATGCCACTCTGCGATCAACAAAAAATCAATGAGCGTTTGAACCTGGTGGAGAAGATCATGGCTGACAAGCAATGGCTTGAAAACATAACCGAACAATTCAAATCGTTCGGCGACATTGAACGGTTGGTCAGTAAAATATCGTCAAAAAAACTCGGTCCCCGGGAAATGTTGCAATTGGCAAAAGGACTCCATGAGGTTGCCAATTTGAAGAGATTGGAATGCGCATGGCATGATGATTACATGCATCGTTTGTTGGAAGCACTTGATCCCTGTGTGGAAATAGCAGAGCGCATTGCAAGAGAAATTGCTGATGATGCACCCCATCAAATACAAAAGGGAGGATATATCAACAGTGGTATTAACCAGGAGTTGGATCATTACAGGGACCTGGCTTCGGGTGGGAAAAAATACCTGCTGGAAATTCAACAAAAAGAGGTGCTTGAAACAGGAATTTCTTCACTCAAGGTGGGTTTCAACAATGTTTTCGGCTACTACCTGGAAGTAAGCAATGCGCATAAAAATAAAGTCCCTTCAACGTGGATAAGAAAGCAAACGTTGACCAACGGCGAGCGATATATTACCAATGAGTTGAAAGAATATGAAGAGAAAATCATTGGAGCAGAAGATAAAATAGCTCAGCTGGAATCAATGATGTATGAATCGCTGTTGACTTCATTGCAGGACTATATTCTTCCTATGCAAAAAAATGCACAGGTCATTGCAATCATTGATTGCCTCTGTTCCTTTGCTACACATGCTCTGCGGCATAATTATTGCAAACCCGTCATACACGATGGTGATGCTCTCACCTGTTCATCCTCCAGGCATCCGGTGATTGAAACAATGCTTCCACCGGGAGAATCATACATTTCAAATGACCTGCATCTTGATCAAAACAACACACAGGTTATTGTTTTGACTGGCCCCAACATGAGTGGCAAAAGTGCATTGTTACGTCAATCTGCCATTATTGTTTTGATGGCGCACATGGGCAGTTATGTTCCTGCCTCCACCGCCTTGATTCCTCTTACAGATAAAATATTTACACGTGTGGGGGCCTCTGATAATTTGTCGGGTGGTGAATCCACCTTTATGGTTGAGATGAATGAGACTGCCAGTATCATCAATAATATTTCTACGAGAAGTTTTGTGATTTTGGATGAGATTGGAAGGGGGACATCAACGTATGATGGCATTTCAATTGCATCCAGTATTGCGGAGTATTTGCACAATGCTGCACAGCGTCCAAAAACACTTTTTGCAACCCATTATCACGAAATGAATGAACTTGAATCGCGCCTTCCCCGTGTAAAGAACTTTCATATCACCCATCGTGAGGTTGACAATAAAATTCTTTTTCTGAGAAAATTAGCGCCTGGCGGCAGTACGCACAGCTTTGGCATTCATGTTGCCAGAATGGCTGGAATGCCTGCATTGTTGTTGAATCGTGCAAATGAAATATTGGTGGAGCTGGAACGAAGAGAGGGGCGTGAGTCGGCCAGCAGCTTGAAACAGAACACTTCTGAAATGCAATTGACAATTTTTGATGAGCACAGCATGGTATTTGATCAAATCAGGAAATTACTCAAGGAAGTTGATATCAATGGTCTGACGCCGGTTGAGGCATTGGTTATTTTAAATGATATCAAGAAGAAAATCGGATAAATAAATTGCTACAACAGTTGCTTGATCTTTTCAACTGTCTGATCAATCTCCGCTATCGTATTGTACTTGCTGAATGAAAATCTAACGGTTGATTGCTTTCCTGTATTCAATGCATGGATAACATGGGAGCCCTGATTTGCCCCACTGCTGCAGGCGCTGCCACCAGATACGCAAATATGATTGATATCTAAATTGAAAAGAAGCATTTCTGATTTTTCGTTGTGCGGAAATCCAACGCTCAATACGGTATACAAACTGTTTCCGTCTGGATCTCCATTGAAGACAACACCAGGGATGTTTTCAGCAAGCTTTTCTTTCATGTATTTTTTTAGTGACAAAATATATGTGCTGTCCACCGTATGATTGTCATTTGCCATTTCCAAGGCCTTTGCGAATCCTATGATGCCATAAATATTTTCAGTTCCTGCGCGCATATTTCTTTCTTGTCCCCCGCCATGAATAAACGGATTGATTTTATTGCGCTGGCTGATATACAGCAGGCCAATTCCTTTAGGACCATGAAATTTGTGACCTGCGCCTGTGATGAAGTCAACATGTGTTGCAGTGAGGTCAATTGGGAAATGTCCCACTGTTTGCACAGTATCTGCATGGAAGACAGCTCCATGCTGTTTGCATAATTCACCCACTTTATGCAGGTCGGTGATATTGCCAATTTCATTGTTGGCATGCATCAGTGTAACCAGGGTCTTTACGGAACTTGCTTGCAGTTTCGTTTCGAGATCCACCATGTCAATATGTCCATCTGGCAATAAACTTACAAACTCTAATGAAGCTTCTTGATGCTTTGCAATGAATTCAACAGTATGTAAAGTGGCGTGATGTTCAATGGGAGAGGTAATGATTCTTTTACAGTTCAATGTCCTGACAGCACTGAAAATGGCTGTATTGCTGCTTTCTGTTCCTCCACTGGTGAAAAATATTTCAGCAGGTTGAGCTTTTAATATGGTTGCCACTGATTTGCGCGCTTTTTCAATCGCCAATCTGTTTTCTCTTCCATAGGAGTAGATGGAAGAAGGGTTGCCGAAATGGGTGGAAAGGTAAGGCAACATTTCCTGCACGACAGCCGGGTCGATCGGTGTAGTTGCAGCATTGTCAAAATAAATTCTTGGGTTCATGCGAACGAATCAGTGCACCAAATATACTCAATGCAGCTTAAATGCACTCTTGGATATCCTTGATCAACTTGCTGGCAATATTATTGGCAGTTGTTTCAAAATTACTTTCTGCAATGATTCTGATAATGGGTTCAGTATTGCTTGCTCTCAAATGTACCCAGTCATTGTCAAACTCGATGCGGAGTCCATCGATGGTATTCAGCGGATTCGACTTGTATTTTTGTTGGATTTTGGAGAAGATGCCAGGCAGGTCAATTCCATTTTCCAGCTCAATTTTATTTTTGCTGATGAAATAATCCGGATAGCTGTTCCTCAATTGCTTGGCAGTTTTCTTTGAGCTGGCAAGCTGCGATAAAACCAAAGCAATCCCGATCAAAGCGTCTCTTCCGTAATGAAAATCGGGTACAATGATTCCTCCATTTCCTTCTCCTCCTATCACTGCATTCACTTCCTTCATTTTGGCAACCACATTCACTTCACCGACAGCTGCAGGGTGATAGGTGCCGCCATGTTTCTCGGTGATATCCCTGAGTGCCCTTGATGAGGAGAGATTGCTGACGGTATTTCCCTTCCGCTTGCTGAGTACATAGTCAGCTACCGCAACCAGTGTGTATTCTTCTCCAAACATCGATCCATCCTCAGAGACAAGGACTAGTCTGTCTACGTCGGGGTCGACCGATATGCCCAGATCTGCTTTTTGATTGACAACTTCAGCAGCAAGCTGATTCAGGTGTTGAGGTAGTGGCTCTGGATTGTGCGCAAATTTTCCGTTTACTTCAGCATTCAATACAACGATTTGGTCATCTGCCAGTCCCAATTTTTTCAAAAGTGCCGGAACAAAAACAGCACCACTGCTGTTGATGGCATCAACTACAATTTTGAATTTCCTTTTTTCAATGGCTTTTTTGTCGACCAATGGGTAATTGGCAATGCTGTCCAGATGAAATGCTGCATGATCGAATTTTTCAATAACTGTGCCCAGTTTATCGACCGATGCAAACGCAATAGCACTCTCTTCTGCATTTTTTAATATTTCTTCTCCGGTCTCAGCACTGATAAATTCGCCCTTTTCATTGAGCAACTTCAAAGCGTTCCATTCTTTTGGGTTGTGACTAGCTGTGATGATGATCCCACCAGCTGCTTTTTCATTAACCACCTCCATCTCAACTGTTGGTGTAGTAGACAGGCCCAGATCAACAACATCCGCTCCCAAAGCAGTCAGGGTTTGTGCCACAAGTTTTGAAATAGATGGACCACTGATTCTCCCGTCTCTTCCTATGACAATTTTTTTATTCCCTCTCGATATGGCCCATTGTCCGTATGCAGCAGTAAACTTGACAACATCGATGGGCGACAACGATTCGCCTGGTTTTCCTCCAATGGTTCCCCGAATTCCTGATATGCTTTTGATGAGTGCCACAATTCAATTTTAAGGCTGCAAAATTACAAAAAAATGATCCCTTCACCAATTTGACAAGCAGCAAGTGACATTTTTCTGTACATTTTATGAATTGTTAATTTTCAAAGCGTTATACGGGTCATCATTACATTGTAGATTTGTGTAATGTCATCAAATATTGGTTTTATCCAGTCATTTGTCAATGAAGCTGAACAAGCCGATCATACCCTGCTTTTGATCATCAATCGTGAGCTGACACATCCAGTAATGGACCATGTCGCGCTTTTCATGCGCGAATCCATTTTTCACATTCCTCTTTATCTGTTTCTTTTTTTCATTGCATTTCAGTTGTACGGAAAGAAAGCATTTTGGTGGATCATCGCGGCTTTCGCGCTGATTGCCTGTACTGACCTGCTGAGCAGCCAGGTCATCAAATATGCTTTCAACAGATTGAGACCTTGCCGCGATCCCAACATGGCATTCCAAATCAGATTTCTTGCAAAATACTGTGGTTCAAATCCAAGTTTTACTTCCTCGCATGCACTGAATCATTTTGCTTTTGCCGCATTTGTTGTCAGTTCTTTCAAGGGTGTTTCAAAATGGATCTACCTGTTGTTTGTTTGGGCAGCCATCATATCCTATTCCCAGGTCTATGTTGGTGTGCACTACCCAAGCGATGTAATAGCTGGGGGACTGCTAGGCACGCTTCTGGGGGGAATTGGATACGGCATAACCAAACAGGCATTATCTTTACACCAACCTCAACCATGACGGAACTCATCATTCTCTTTTTTCTGATCTTTTTGAATGGATTTTTCTCCATGGCTGAAATTGCGCTGGTATCCTCCCGCAAGGCCAGGTTAGAGGGACAAGCAGGCAAGGGTGATCAAAGAGCAAAAAAAGCACTGGACCTTGCACAGCATCCGGATAAATTTTTATCAACTGTACAAATCGGCATCACCACCATTGGTATCCTTACGGGTATCTATTCAGGTGAAAAGATGATCGATGATGTAGCTGCGTATCTCAATCAAACCTCCATGTTTGCAGCATACAGCAATGGGATTGCAACCGCCATCGTTGTTGTCATCATCACCTTCTTCTCACTTGTTTTTGGAGAACTGGTCCCCAAAAGATTGGGTATGGCAAGTCCAGAGTCCATTGCAAAAACAGTTGCCGCTCCCATGATGTTGATTTCAAAGGCAGCTCACCCCTTTGTTTGGTTGCTGACGAGAACATCTGGATTTATTTTGAAAATATTCAGGATCAAAACAGATGACTCACTGGTTACAGAAGAGGAAATCAAGGCGATCATCAGTGAGGGTACTGAACATGGAGCGATTGAAGAAACGGAACAGGAAATCATTGAACGCGTGATGCATCTGGGCGATAGAAACCTGACTTCGCTCATGACACACCGAAGCGATGTGATTTGGTTTGAGTTGAACGACAATGAGAAAAGCATCAGAGAAAAAATATTGGCGGAACCACATTCTGTTTACCCGGTATGTGATAAATCTATCGACAATATCAAAGGCATCGTTTCCATCAAAGACATGTATGTCACTCCAGATGATGTATCCTTCAAGGAGGTTATGAAGACGCCCTTGTTTGTGCCAGAGAATATCACTCCATATCAGTTGCTTGAAAAATTCAAACAGACAAAAATTCATACCTCGTTTGTGGTGGATGAATATGGTACCCTGCTCGGACTGGTAACACTCAACGATTTATTGGAAGCCATTGTGGGTGATTTGCCACAACAGGATGAAAGTGATTATGAGGTAGTGCAAAGAGAAGATGGCAGCTTTTTGGTTGATGCGCAAATTCCTTTCTATGAATTCTTGTCCAGGTTTGAAAAAGCAGAGTGGATGAATGAAGGCGAACACGAATTTGATACACTTGCTGGATTCATCCTTCATTCTCTGGAACACATCCCGGTTACAGGGGAGCATTTTGAATGGAAAGGATTTTCATTTGAAATTGTTGATATGGATGGTCATCGAATCGATAAGATTTTGGTCAAGGTTTCTGATGCCATCAGAAACGAAATGGAGGAGTCTTAAATGAATTTGTCTTTAACAGGTAAAACCGCACTGGTAAGTGGAGCCTCACAGGGAATTGGGAAGGCAATAGCTGTAGAACTTGCTCTGCTTGGGGCACATTGCATCCTATTGGCAAGAAACAGTGATGCATTGGCCGCTGCTGTCAAAGATCTTGATGTTTCATCCGGACAAGTACACCAATTTTACGCAATAGATGTTGCTGCTTCCGAAGCATTGAAAAATCTGGCTGAATCAATTGTCAGCCGGCAACCCATCGATATATTGATCAACAATAGCGGGGGACCCGCTGCGGGATTGATTTTCAGCGAAGCACCTGAAAAATTCGAGGCTTCATTCAAACAACACGTGGTGGCAAATCAAATCCTCACACAAGCGGTAGTTCCTGGAATGAAACAGCAATCGTGGGGACGCATCATCAACATCATTTCAACTTCTGTCAGAACACCATTGGATAACCTGGGTGTCTCCAATACCATCAGAGCAGCTGTCGCTTCATGGTCAAAGTCCATGTCCAACGAACTGGCCGTTCATGGCATCACCGTTAACAGCCTCCTGCCCGGATTTATTTCAACCACAAGACTGGATGCAGTAGCTAGCAGTTTTGCAGAGCGAGCGAAGATTTCAAAAAGCGATATGGAAGAGAGGATGAAAAGCTCTGTTCCTGCAAAAAGGTTTGGAGATCCAACTGAGATTGCTGCAGTTGCTGCATTCATTGCATCTCCCGCAGCATCATATGTCAACGGCATCACCATCCCAGTTGATGGTGGAAGAACTCCAACGATTTGATATGACAACATTTTCAAATACGCTTGAATGTGCAGCAGCATTGGATCAACAGGACCCATTGCGGAAATACAGAGACGCATTCCTGCATCCCATGGAAAACAACCGTCAGAAAACATATTTTTTAGGTAATTCCCTGGGACTCCAACCCAAACAAACAATGGGTTCCATCCAGCAAGTATTGAATCAATGGCAAGAAGACGGGGTGGAATCTTTTTTCAAAGGAAATGATAACTGGCTTGCCTATCATGATAAATTAACGGGGCCCCTTGCAGTCATCACCGGAGCACTTCCACATGAAATTACTGTAATGAATCAGCTAACCGTCAACATACATTTGATGATGGTGAGTTTTTATCAACCAAAGGGAAGCCGCAGGAAAATATTGATGGAATCAAAAGCATTTCCCAGTGATCAGTATGCCGTGGCCTCTTTTGTAAAGCACATGGGATTGGATCCTGATGAGGTTATTGTTGAAATCAATCCTGATCAGGAGGGAGTGCCACCCTCCAATCAGCAAGTGATCGATGCCATTCACAAGCATGGCGAGGAAATTGCGTTGGTTTTTCTGAGTGGCGTCAATTATTATACAGGACAATTGTTTGATATGCCCTCTATTGCATTGGCAGCGAAAAATGTCGGAGCCTTTGTTGGATTTGATCTGGCCCATGCTATTGGAAATGTCAACCTAAACTTGCATAAATGGGATGTTGATTTTGCATGCTGGTGTTCATACAAATATCTCAATGCGGGTCCGGGTGCCATTGCCGGTGCATTTGTTCATGAAAAGCATCATCAAGAAGACATCAATAGACTCGAAGGTTGGTGGGGAGTAAAATTGAATGAACGGTTTCTGATGAAGAAAAATTTTATCTCCTCAGGTACAGCTACTGCATGGCAATTGAGCACTTCTCCTGTATTGCTTTTCGCCTGTTTGCATGCATCATTGAACATCATTGAAGAAGCCGGGTGGGAAAATATGTTGAACAAGCAGCAAAAAATGATGGGGTGGACTGATTTTTTGTTGACCACCATCTCAACCAATGCTTTCAAAAGAATTACCCCTCATCAACGTGGATGCCAGATATCATTGCAATTTCACAAAAACGGGAAAGCAGTATACAACCATTTGTTTGAAAAGGGATTCATGATTGATTGGCGCGAGCCCGATGTCATCCGCTTCGCACCCGTTCCACTCTATAATACTTACACTGAAATCTGGCAATTTGTCAGTGCATTGAGAGAAATCACCAATGAATTATCTTTGAAAGATTAGTAAAAAAATGAACAGACAGCATCTCATTGATCAGATCAGGAATAAGCAGAGCTATTTGTGCGTGGGACTCGATACAGATCCATCATTAATCCCCTCTCATCTGCTTGAAGAAGAAGACCCGATGTTTGCTTTCAACAAAGCCATTATTGACGCAACGTTGAACAGTTGTGTTGCTTATAAGATCAACACAGCCTTTTATGAATCTCAGGGTTTGAAAGGCTGGATGGCATTGGAAAAAACGGTTAATTATATTCCATCAACACATTTCAAGATCGCAGATGCCAAAAGAGGCGATATTGGAAATACCTCAACACAATATGCAAAGGCATTCTTGCAACAACTGCCATTTGATGCTATCACCATTGCCCCATACATGGGAGAAGACAGTGTGAAGCCTTTTCTTCAATTTGATGGCAAATGGGCGATTGTACTTGGACTCACATCCAACCCGGGTGCAGCTGATTTCGAGCTGCAAAAAATGAATGACGGCAGATCTCTTTATGAAGCTGTCATCTCAAAAGTATCATCCTGGGGCACTGTTGACAATCTCATGTTTGTTGTTGGTGCAACCAGGCCCGACGAATTTCTAAAACTCAGAAAAATAGTACCAGATCATTTTTTTCTTGTCCCCGGTGTAGGAGCTCAGGGTGGCAGTTTGGAGGAGATTTCAAAAAAGGCAATGAACAACGATGTGGGTATTTTAGTGAATGTCAGCAGGGACATCATCTACGCTTCAAAGGATAAAGATTTTGCAGGCAAGGCAGGCGAAAAAGCAGCTACCTATGCCACCGAAATGAAAGCATTTTTACCGGATCGTTGATCAAATAAGTTTTTTCGATACCAGCATAGATAAGATTGCATCAGACCAAACATCGTATTCGGCACTTGACGGATGGAGTCCGTCATCAGCCAGAAATTTAGCAGCATTGCACCTGATCCTTCCTCCGCTAGTTATTTCAACATAGTTGCAGGCATGCGCTGATGATATATTTCTATTGATTTGATTGTATGCATCAATCTCCTGTCTGATCTTTTGCCGATCACGGTCTTTTGCAAAAGGCGTACATCCCCAGTCGGGAATGCTGATCACAAATACGTGCGAGACATCACTCACATAGGCAATCGCTTTTTGCAAGAGCATTTCGAATTCCCTTTTATATATATCAATATCCATGCCGCGGTATTGGTTGTTTACCCCAATGAGGAGCGTAGAAAACTTGAATGAACCATGTATGTTTTTCAGTGCAATGTTTTCTATCAATTCACCAGTTGTCCAACCCGTTTTTGCAATGATGGTTGGCTCAAATTTCTTTCCGGAGGCTCGCTCTATTTTCCTTATCAATTGAGACGGAAAATTTTGACTCATTTCAACAGCCTCACCGATGGTGTATGAATCACCCAGAAAAATAATTTTGTCCTCGTTTGTCATCATGGTGCTAAATTAAGGCAGTTGTGTATCTGTTTAGATTGGTTTAGACATATTTTAATGATGTAAATTGCAGCCATGTGGAAAATGGGAGCTTTACTGATTGTTGGATTGCAGCTTTTTTCTGTTGCAAACTCCCAAATGAAGGATACATCCATCATTTGGGAGGGGAAACAGGTTACATTATCGCCCATCGTAATCAGAAGCGGCACCAATGTACCAGGCTTTATCCGCAAGGTAGAAGACGATACAACCTTTTATAAAGCATTCAAGAATTTGAGGGTACTGAATTTTTCCTCTACCAATGATATCAGAATGTTGGATCGAAAGGGCAGGGTTGAGTCGAGTTTATACAGCAAGTCCCGGCAATGGGCAAAAAAAGGATGTCGCGTCACGACTGTGTTGGAAGAAAAAACCACAGGTAATTTTTATGATCGGGACGGGGATTATAATTACTACACGGCTGAACTGTATGCTTCTCTGTTTTTTTCAAAGGATACAATTTGCGGACAAACCAATGTTATCAAAGACATGAACCGTTCGATCAAAGGGAAAAAGGGATTGGAGAAAAACAAGGAACAGCTCAAAATGCTTTTTTTCAATCCCGGCAAAGACATTCCTGGGATTCCTTTGATGGGGGATAAAGTAAAGGTATTTGATAAGGGGCACGCAGGACTTTATGATTTTTCAGTCGATATCCAAGACTACAAGGGTAAATCTGCCTATGTATTCTCTCTTAAAATGAAAGAGGGACTCTCATTCTTCAAAAAAGATAATGTTGTAATTGATGAAATGACGACCTGGTTTGATTACGACAGTTTTGAAGTATTGTCGAGAAACTATAAAATGAGTTACAGTGCAGGTGTTTACAAATTCAATGTTGCGATGGACGTTGAGATTTCAAAGTTTGGAAAACTGCTGTATCCTTCTGTCATTCGATACAACGGAAGTTGGGGTGTCATGGTCAAGGGGAGCGAACGCGGGGTGTTTACTGCAACTGTTTATGATCTTTCCAGCAATTGATTGTTTTTGGTGTAGCCTCTCCATTTTTCAATGACTGCTTTCATATCGTTTGGCAACTCACTGTCAAATATCATTTCTTTTTCTGTGAACGGATGTGTGAAGCCAAGTGTTTTGGCATGCAGTGCCTGTCGGTTGCATATGGAAAAGCAATTTTCCACAAACTGTTTGTATTTGCTGAAAACTGTTCCTTTCACAATGGTGTCTCCACCATAGGTTTCATCGTTGAACAGCGGGTGGCCGATGTGTTGCATATGGACCCTGATCTGATGTGTTCTGCCTGTTTCCAATCTGCATTCAACCAGGCTGACATATTTTAAGTCCTCCAATACTGAATAATGCGTGATTGCTTCTTTGCCATGATCTCCATCCGGATATACATCCATGAGTTTTCTGAAACGTTGGTGGCGTGCAATATGTCCTTTGATGGTTCCTTGTTCATCTTCAAAATTCCCCCAAACCAATGCGATATATTTTCTCTCTACGGTATGATCAAAAAATTGTTTGGCAAGTTTCATGGCAGCCAACTCTGATTTGGCCAAAACAATCAAGCCACTGGTATTTTTATCGATGCGGTGTACCATACCGAATCGGGGAAGTTTTGATTCGTCCAAATCAGGCTGCTGTTGTTTCAAATGCCAGGCAACCCCATTGATCAGGGTGCCATTGAAGTTTCCTGATCCCGGATGCACCACGAGTCCGGCAGGTTTGTTGATCACCATTACATGATCATCCTCAAAAACAATGTTTAAGTCCATTTGCTCCGGAATGATCTCATATGTTACCGGATCGGTATCAGAATAGAAGATGATCTGATCAAAGGGCTTGACTTTATAATTTGACTTGATGGCTTGGTTATTAACAAGCACCATTCCATTGTCAATTGCCTGTTGAATTTTATTTCTGGAAGTATTGACGACCCTGTTGAGGATGAACTTATCTATTCTCAGGGGTTCTTGTCCCTTGTCGACTTGAATGGTAAGTCGCTCATACAGCTCTTCAGCAGCTTCATCTTTGACCTCGTCTATGGGATCTATTTCTTTTTTCAAGGCTTTGAATCTGTATTTTTGCAAAGTTAACGTCTTTCCCAACGATTTAAGAAGCATGCATCAAAAGGTTCGGTTCAGCGATTTAGGTTCAATGGAGTATGGAGAAGCCTGGAAATTTCAGGACTCCTTGCTCATGCAGAATGCTGAGATCAAAAAGAAGGTAGCCAATGGTGACAGGACTGAAGACACCACACATCACCTCCTTTTTTGCGAGCATCCTCCTGTATATACATTGGGCAAGAGTGGAAAAGAAGAACATGTGCTTATCAGCAAGGAGGAACTGGCGAAAAGAAATATTGCTTATTATGAAACCAATCGAGGTGGAGATATCACTTTCCATGGTCCCGGTCAAATTGTAGGCTATCCAATTCTTGATCTGGAAAAATTTTACCGCGACATTGGTCGCTATCTAAGGTCACTCGAAGAGGTTATTATTTTGACGCTCGCTGAGTACGGAATCAAAGGTGAAAGAAGCAAAGGTGAAACAGGTGTATGGATTGATCCTGACAACAAAATGAAAGCGCGCAAGATTTGTGCCATGGGTGTTCGTTGCAGCAGATGGATTACCATGCATGGGTTTGCATTAAATGTTAATACAAATCTTGATTATTTTACCATGATTGTTCCATGCGGAATTGCTGACAAACAAGTCACTTCCTTGCAGAAAGAGCTTGGGAGGGAGATGGATCTTTCTGAAGTCAAGCGGGTATTGATCAGTAATTTTCAGAAAGTGTTTGATTGTCAGGTTGTTTAATCACCGCTGATAAAGAATTTTCCCTTTTCCTTGACTCTTTCTCCTTCAGTTATTTCATACTTGAACCATCCGCTGTAGATAAAATTTGATTTATCGATCAGCAATTGTGATTCCTTGATGTTTTTCATATGGAAGATGGTTTGTCCATCCTCTCTCCAAACCTGCAAATGAAATTTTCTCTTGTTGGTCTCGGGAAGTACCAGCATGAGATTGTTTTCCTTGTTGACAAAAAGAAAGGGATTGGGATTTAGGTTGTTTACAAGGTCGATTTTTTCAGTGATGATGCTGATGTTGAATCTTGTATGGATGGTATCCTCCATTGTAGAAAGTGCACTTTCGATCAGTTTCTTCTTTCCTATGATTTCAATGGTGTCCGGAGGATTGTTTATCTGTGATATTTGTTTTTTTGGCTCAATGATTTCTTTTTTTACAGGCATTGAGATCTGTTCTGATTTTGGAATGCTCGAGCTGATTGGTGGGGGGATGTCGACAGATGCCTTTTGCGAAGGAGTAAAATAATATTTACCATCGATGCCAACATAAAAAATCCGATAATAATAAACCAGATTTTTATTTCCCTTGTCTGCGTATCCATTCTGCGGTGCATTGGGATCGGGCATGGAAGCAATTGATTTGAAACCGTTGACCGAGTCAGTTGATCTTTGAATTACCAGCAGTGTCAGGGCATCTTTTGGTTTTACCCAGCTGATGATGGTTGTACCAGTTTTGTCAATTGCCTTGAAATGCGGAAGTTCTTGCGCAAAAGAATTGACTGCAAAGCAGTTGATCAGAAAAAATATGTAAAGTGAAATTTTCAGTGCGTGAATTTTTGATTTAAAAATATTGAAAATTAAGTTTTCCTGCCTGTATGCTTCTGTTGCCTTGCAAACCACCACTGTGAATCAATAAAATCCTAGATGTCGGTTTGAAATAATCTGCTTTGAGCAATGCATAGAATCCATTTACCATTTTTCCTGTATATACAAAATCTGTTGGGATGCCATGTTGATCATAAAACCAATTCATTCCCTCAAAGAGGGATTCATTTGCCTTGCCGTAAGCTCCAAATTGGAGATCATATATTATTTTGAGCTGATCATTCTTTTCTATCAAGCTGTTGTTTAGTGTTAGAATATCATGCCGAAGGGAGTCTTCGTTGTTCAGTGATGAAAAAAGAATCAATTGCTGGTTGTGTCTCAATTGCGTTAGCAGTCCCCCTGCCATCGTACCCGTTCCTGCGGCAGCTATGATATTATCATACGAATGGACATCATCAATATCCAGTATTTCACTTGCGCCTTTAATCCCCTTTGTATCGTATCCCCCCATGGGTACTGTTAAAATATTTTCAGGAAGGTCATGATGCATTGCTTCTTGAAATCGATCAAAATTTTGATGTGGGATGAAATGAAGCTTCATTCCATACTTGATGCAATCTTTTAATGTGTCATTCAGTTCTTTTGGTTGATGCCCTTTTATGTATCCGATTGATTGCAATCCTTTTTCCCTGCATGCGTATGCAGTGGCATGCAAGTGATTGGAATAGTATCCACCGAAGGTTGCAATGGTGTTTTTCCCATCATGTATTGCTTCCTCCATGAAATATTTCAATTTAAAATATTTATTCCCGGAAACGATTGGATGCAGCTTATCAAGACGTAAAATGGAAAGATCGATATATTTGTCCCTGGTATATATATCCTCCAATATTTCTATGTATTGATTCAGTTGCATGAATTGTTAATTCCTTTTGACACAAGGATTTTTCATCATAATTTTGCACAAATTTAACCGAATGAAGCCCACATTGTTGATTCTTGCAGCTGGCATGGCCTCCCGATATGGAGGAATGAAACAGATAGAGGCTTTTGGTCCAGATGGTGAAACCATCATGGATTATTCCATCTACGATGCCATCAGAGCGGGATTCGGAAAAATTGTCTTTATCATTCGTGAGGAATTTGCAGATCAGTTCAAACAGATTTTTGAGCCTAAGTTAAAAGGAAGGGTTGAAACAGAATATGTGTACCAGGACCTGGATGCTTATCTGCAGGGGTTTCAAAGACCCGCAGACAGAACCAAGCCATGGGGAACAGCACATGCAGTGCTTTGTGCAAAAGAGGTCATCCATGAACCTTTTGCTGTTATCAATGCGGATGATTTTTATGGACGTGATTCGTTTGAAAAAGCGGCTCAATTTCTCAAAACCAGTTGCTCTGAAAAGCATTATTCCATCATCGGATACGAATTGAAGCAAACTTTATCTGAGCATGGCACGGTCAATCGAGGTGTATGCGGGATTGATGGGGAGGGGCATTTACAAAGTGTTGTCGAACGACTCAATATTTCATACAAAGATGGCATTGTAAAATGCGAAGACGGCTTGTCTCCAGATACTCTGGATGCACATACAATTGTTTCAATGAATTTCTGGTGCTTTCATCCATCCATTTTCAATTACACAGAGAAACTCTTTGAACAATTTTTAAAGGACAGGGGACAAGAGCCCAAATCAGAATTCTTCATTCCCATCGTTGCAGATCAATTCATGCATGATGGTGGCGGTAAGATAGAAATCATACCTACAGTGGCTATTTGGTTTGGAGTCACCTATAAAGAAGATGCACCTGCAGTAAGAAAAGCAATCAATGGGTTGCTGGCAGAAGGGGCATATCCAGCTGGACTCTGGCGCAATTAACTACGATTATCCAAGAACAACCTTGACCATGTAAATATGGTCTTGTACTTTTTTCACTTGCACAGATCTGTTGGATCCTTTCAGGGATGAAGTTCCTTTCATGCGGATATTCAAATCCTTGTCTGTGTCTTTGAGTGATTCGATCAGGCGGAAAATGTTTTTGGATTTGGTGGCAAAAACAACACCATTTGCAGATGCTTGTCTTGCATTTAAAATTCCAATCACTTCACCATTTTTGTTGAATACGGGTCCGCCGCTGTTTCCTGGATTTGCCGTAATGGTGATTTGACAGGACATGGTATCTCCTTCGAGTCCTGTTTGAGCGCTCAGGTATCCTTCATTGTAAACGATCTCATCCTTGGGGAATCCCAATGTGAAAACCGGCTCGGAGAGATCCGTTCTCTTTTTGCTGAATCCATAGGGGAGTGATCCAGTAGCAGTAAAATCAGCATCGTTTATTTTGAGCAACGCAATATCAGACTCGAGGTCTTTGTGAACGATTTCAGCAAGGAAATCCTTTCCCTCCACATTCTGTACATATACTTTTACAGCACCTTTTAAAACGTGTGCGCTTGTTACCAAGAAACCGTTTGCGTCAACCATGAAACTGGTTCCGCCAAATTTCACATCTGCACCAGGTTCGATTTTGGTTTTGATCTTATTGAACTCGGTGATCTGTCTGGTTGATTGTTTTTCGAGGTTGCTCACTTTTCTCCTCAGCTCCTCCAAATCCCTGATAGGGGCATTGGGTGAAAACAGCGAAACCATTCCACTGATAAACAATGCAGTGATGCCTGCGATGGATGCCGCCACTGCAACAACCCTGCGGTATTTGCTCCAGAGGTTGATGATTTTTGCGCCCGCTTTCAGATGAAGGTCCTTGATATCGCCATTCTCTTGAAATGTATGATGTGTATCGTAGAGATTTGATTTGAATCGTCTTACCTGGCCGTATCTTTCCATTTCCTCCAAGAAAAAATGGTACTCCACTACTGTTTGATCAACTTCTGGATCAGATTTGCGCAGCTCTTCGAACTGTGCCTTTTCCTCCGGATTGAGTTCGGATTTCAAGTATTTTTCTACCAATTCTGCAATGTGGAGTTGCTCCATATCAATGATTTGTATTTGTATCAGTTGTTTTTATACTGGGCGAAGAACAGTTTCTTGAGCCTCACCAGGCATTTATATTTTTGGTTTTTGGCATTGTCGGCATTGGTGTATCCAAAGAAACCAGCAATTTCATGCATGTTTTTTCTGTGGACGTAAAACGCTTCGATCAGGCTTTTGCAAGGCTCTCCGATTTTACCCATTGCGGTGCGCATCGTGAGATACTGTTGCGTAAGCTTTTCATGCTGCTCCAGGTCTTCCTCTACCGCAACCACCTTGTCATAGTTTTCAACCTGTGATTCGATGCGTCTGGAATATTGCAGTTTTTTGAGCCACAATCTTCTGCATACGGAGTACAGGTAAGTTCTGATCTGACAGGTCAGCTCAAATTCGGGTGACCTTGATTTTTCATAGAGCACCATCATGGCTTCCTGAAAAACATCCCTCGCATCGTCTTCTGTCCCGTTGTTGCTGATGATAAAATGCTGGATCAGGCTGTAATTTTCCTTGTAAACAGCCTCAATCGCGCCTTTTTCGTTGTTTCCGATGGACCTGAAAACTTCTTTTTCCTGTTCAGTTATAGCCACTTTGCTGGTATTAATACCCCCGATTCGGGGTTGTAACCCACAAAAGAACAAAAAAAACTTTTTTATAAGCGGGTTACTTTCTTTTACTTTGCGTATTAAATGTAAATTTTAAACTTTTTAACTTTCAAAAACCCAAAAGAATGAAAAAGGTATTTGCAATCCTTGCTATCGTTGCTCTCGCATCTTGCGGTGGATCTCAAGAGACTCCAGCTGCTGACACAACTGCTGTTGCTGCTGACACTGCTGCTGTAGTTGATACAACTGCTGCTGCTGTTGATACAACTGCTGCTGCTGATACAACGAAGCACTAAGATTTTTTCATATGGCAAGCAATCGTTGAAGTCGTCCCGTTTCCACGGGATGACTTTTTTTATTTAATTGATTATCAGTTCTTTAGATCGTAAAGGTTTTGTTTCATTCTATTAAGACTACCTTTGCAAAAAATTAAACATGAGTTTTGAAGCGTTAGGAATTGAAGCGTCGTTGTTATCAGGCATTCAGTCACTCGGGTTCGTGAACCCCACCCCCATACAAGAAAAAGCTATTCCAATCCTGTTAAGCGGAACGAAGGATTTTGTCGGATTGGCCTCTACCGGAACAGGTAAAACTGCTGCATTTGGACTCCCATTGTTGCAATTGGTAGATGGAAATGTCAGGAGCCCGCAGGCCCTGGTAGTTTGTCCCACCCGCGAGCTTTGTGTTCAAATTACAAAGGATATTACGAATTTTTCCTTAAACAAAAAATCCATCAGATCTGTCGCAGTTTACGGTGGTGCATCCATCGGTCAGCAAATCAGGGATCTCAAGCAAGGAATTCAAATAGTGGTGGCCACACCCGGAAGGTTGATTGATTTGATTGAAAGAAAGGCCATACAGCTGCAGAACATCTCCTACATCGTATTGGATGAGGCAGATGAGATGTTGAACATGGGATTCAGAGAGGATATCGAATTCATCCTGGGCAACACCCCCAATCGCAACAGCATTTGGTTGTTCAGTGCGACCATGCCGAATGAAGTGCGCCAAGTCAGCAAACGATTCATGCAGCAACCTGCTGAAATAACCATCGGAAAAGTAAATGCCGCAAACGTCAACATCGATCATCAGTTCTATGTTACATCCGGTGTGAACCGCTACCATACTTTGAAGAGAATCATTGACTTCAATCCGGGTATGTATGGTATTGTATTTACCCGTACAAAGGCCGATGCACAACACATCACTGAATCTTTGATCAGGGAAGGATATGACATAGAAGCATTGCATGGGGATCTTACCCAACAACAGCGTGATAAGGTAATGGCTCGATTCAGAGAGAAAAGCTTGCAGCTTCTCATTGCCACAGATGTTGCAGCACGCGGCATCGATGTACAGGGCATCACACACGTTATCAATTATGAATTGCCGGACGATCCGGAGGTCTATACCCACCGAAGCGGAAGAACAGGTAGAGCAGGTAACAGCGGTGTTTGTATTTCATTGGTAACACAGCGAGAAGTGTATCGCCTTCGTCAAATTGAAAGGCTGATCAACAATAAATTTC
>JACCDG010337773.1_pt1 | contig 67761 bp, 112 predicted proteins | sample 7442471 | NCBI WGS metagenome assembly JACCDG01 (sample SAMN15323444, study PRJNA562643) | freshwater metagenome | isolation source: river surface water | place: USA:Blue River Watershed | collected 2017-08-17 | reverse complement strand
AGTAACTAAGATAAAGTTTTAAAATAATTCTATAAATACATAAATACTCTCTGTCTTTAAAAGGCAATAGTTATATTATAACTGCATGCACTTCAATTTAAGTTAGTCTCATCTTAAATTTAGTGTGAAAGTATTTGTTTTAAAATGAGACTTAAATTATTATTAATGGGCTGTATACGTAGACGACAAGCCTTACAGTAATCCAAGACGCACCAGAACTTTTGGAAACAAAAGATTATGTATACACTGAAGTGGTTACTATAGTTGAGATAGTTGTACTCAACAGTTTCTGAGTTGAAACAAATAAAAAATAAGTTATAATCCTAAGTATGATTAATAGTGTCAATCTTTGAGAGTGGGCTTTCGCCTGTAAAGATAGTTTATAAGTAGAGTGAACTTTTAAATATTTCTAGATGTATTTAAAAGAGAAGTTAAGGAGAAATTCTAATAGTGAATCCAATTTTAAGTAGCTATTAGTCTATCGTTTGGACTTAAACTAACGCTTATATCGTAGCTAAGAGTTTTAAAGCTTAGTGAAACTGATCAGGTATTGGTATATAGAAGTGACAGAGCACCCCGTAACTGGTAAGGCCGAGTTCCCTTTGGTGTTATAACACAAGATTATACTTATTTTTTATTAGTATTTTGTTTAAAAATACTTACAGCAATTAATTATACTACAAAATTGGTTAGGGGTTGCAGAGCGAGGCTGTCCCTGATGTCGGGTTTAACACCCTCCTCGCCGTTGTACCTTTAAGAAAATAACATGCACATTTGGGCAGACATGGTGGTCATTAGACTTAGCTACTCTAAGAAGACGCTGTGGTTATTTTCGTTGGCTAAAGTAGTCATTATCTGTTTTTGTAACTCCAGGGTTTGCCGGGACAGAATACTTTAAGATGTGTTAAAGCTTCATCTTTAAAATAAATTTCATTAAACAGTAAAACGTTTAGTAGCTTTATTAAAGCTTTTATTTGAGTGTTAGTTGGGCTATTGGCTTTCCTTATCATGCTGTACACATGATCTCAAAAAGATGGAGGTTCGATTCCTTCAGCACTCACAACAAAGAATCCTAACAGCAATTTTATAACACTGAACTTCTAATTCAACTCGTTAAAAATAGGATTCTGTTTTAATATTTTTAGTAAGCCGCTAGTACATGTTTGACAATCTAGGTTGATAGAGAATTTAGAGATATTAATGAGTACATCAGATTACTTTAATAAAGTTATTGTTAAATACATTAAACAGAATATTCATTACATTTTATATGTTAACGAAAAAACCAATACTTTAACTGTATCTAGTAACATCGTTGAAGTAGATTTATTTTTAGGTTACTTGTATAAGCAGTACGGTTTTATTAATACTTCTCAACTTATTAAATTAATTCAAAATGAACCTCACCTCTATTTAGAATATAAAGAGTTTTTAGAACAATTACAGGAATTTGAGTGAAAACTTATCAATTACAAGAATTAAAAAATCCAGATGGTACTCCTGTTTGCGGTGACTCAGTAAAGTCTTCTTTTGCCTGTACTTGTGAGGAAGATTCCTTTATTACGTATCAAAATGAATTTGTACGGGTATGGAACAAACACTTTAAAGTAGTTTTTCAAGCAAAAGATTTTAATGACTGGTTAGATAATTACAATGATCATTCAGTTATTGAAATTCTTTTATCCCATATTGATATTAATTATGGTTATAAAGTAACAATCTCTTATGATCAGTGCTATGTTCTTCATTTTAATTCTTATTTAAACAATAATAGTTTTAGAATTCAATGTGATGAATATATTTATGGCATTGTAGATATGTTTAACTTTTTAGAAATTTACGAACTTAAACTCGTATTGGAAAACACATGAAGAAAAATACTCCAACTCAAAGTTTTAGCTTATTTTTATTTGCTGTTACTTCAGTTGTTTTAAACTGTATTATGATTACTTATGCATATAACGATCTTAATACAAATCTGAATTTTGGACTACCTACTTTAACAGCTTGGCATACTTATTTAGTGCTTCTGTTTGGTAGTTTTATTCATGTAAACTCTTTATCTATTAAAGGATTAAAAGAACTTGCAGAACAAAATGATGAACCTTATTCAAAACGTGTTGAATTTTATTTAACAAGAACATTATTGCTAGGTTGTCTATGTTTAATCTATTGGGGTTTTTCTAGCTTCCTATTTTAATAACTATAAAGATTGCTTGCAGCAAATTTAAAATTTTTATTATTTTGGTTTATAAAAAACAAAGGCAATCTGTATATGACTACAAAACATAGTAAATATAAAATTTTTTTAGTTTATGAAACTAAGTCTTTATCAATTGATACTTTTCATCAAGCATTAAGAGCTGTTGGCTTTTTCTTTATGACTGTATCTCCTTTAAAAACTTGGGGCATTCGTACTATTTCTTTAAAGGAATTTCAAGCTATTTCTGAAAATATTGATATAACTACGCAATGCACTATCGTATTACGCGATGGGATTACTAAAGAAGAATGTATTCGTTTAATAGAAACTATTAAAAACTTTTTTAAAGATGATTATAGAGAAGCTTACTTTCTTGATCGTATGAATTATACAATAACAAAAAGAAAGGTCACTTACTTTAGTGCAGACACTCGGGATTATTTGTATAATACAACTTCTTTAGAAGATTTACAAAATACTTTAATAAAATTAGTTGATAAAACTATTAAAGAAAAACAAGAATCTTTATTTAAAGCTCAAAATCAAGTTAGTAGTTTGCAAGAACAATTAAGATCTCTTGCTAAAGTTAAATTGGATTATTTATGAAAAAAATTGTTTTCTTAACTGGGGCAGGAATTTCTGCGGAATCAGGTATAAAAACTTTTAGAGATTGCGACGGACTTTGGCAAGATTTTAAAATTGAAGAGGTAGCTACTTCAGCTGCTTGGGATAAAAATCCAACACTTGTTAATGATTTTTATAATCTTAGACGCATCGAAATTTTAAAATCAAAACCAAATAAAGCTCACTATTTAATTGCATCTTTAGATGATAATTATATTGTAACCACTATTACGCAAAATATTGATGATTTGCATAAAAGAGCAGGCTCTTTAGATATCATTCATTTACATGGTGAGATTTTAAAATCAAGGTCTTCTAACCCTATATATGATTGGGCAGGTATTTCTCCAGATCCTGCCATCAATAACTTTGAAACATATAATGTTGGTTGTGAAGGTTTGAATATATACAAAGATATTGCAAAAGACGGTTATCCTTTAAGACCTCATGTTGTTTGGTTTGGCGAAACCGTACCTAATATTAATAAGGCTATTTTAGAAATTGAAGCTGCAGATTTGCTTGTTATTGTTGGAACTTCTTTGCAAGTGCAACCTGCAAGTACTTTATTTCAGTACGTAAAGCCTCAAACAAACATAGTAGTGATTGATCCAAAATCTTCAGAATTAATTTTACACACAATGAATAAAGTTTATTATATTAATAATGTGGCATCTTTAGGTATGCAATATTTTATTGATAATATCAATAAATATTTAAATTAGATTATTGCCACAAATAGCTCAATCGGTGGAGCAACCGCTTGATAAGCGGTAGGTTCCAAGTTCAAATCTTGGTTTGTGGACAGATGTTAAGTAGCTCAGTAGGTAGAGCTCTTGCCAAAATTACGTGTATTCTGTTTTAAGAATGCCAACTGCATGTCCTTAACGAAATCAAGTGTGCAGTGGTTCGAGTCCACCCTTAACGTCTGATTTATTATAAAAACAAGTATTTTCCTGGGATTGTAGGGGAATTGGCTAAACCCAGCGTGCTGTAACCACGCCACCGCAAGTACTGTAGGTTCAAGTCCTACCAGTCCCACAGTATAACTTTTAATAAAGGAATTCATATGTCAGTACATCATAAGATTCATGATTATTTTCATAATACTCCTGTCTCAAAAACTGTTAATAAAAAACATTACCACCCTCGTGAAGGAAAGTATCCTAGATACTATGCATACCCTTTAGAGGATTGGCAAGTTGTTTATCAAAAAATTACGGGATTAATTAGAAAGTTTGAAGGTAAAACACCAGAAGAACTTTATAGTTATATTACTAATTGCTACGATTATAAAAATACTCCAGCATTTAGACAAGTTTGGAATAGTCGCAACAAAGAGATTTTTAAAGATCTTTGTTTATCTACTAGAGAAGAACCGTACGGTTTGCATTCAAGAATCAATTCAGCTTTTTATGTAGATCATTCAAATAAGATTTGTGTTATTAATAATTTAAAATCTGAACATACTAACCCTAAAAATGATCCTTCATATATTGCAGGGCAAGATGAAGTTGTTTACGTTAAAATTAACATTAAGCATCATCAAGCAACTAATAAGGAAAAAACTCCTTATACTACTTTTACTCAAAAAGTAGACAGTGCTTGTAAGCGTGCAATTTATCGTAAAGCTAAGAAAGCTTAACTTAAAAATAAAGAATCCTAACAGCATTTTTAAAATTATTTGGATTAATATAAAAATGGATTCTGCCTTCCTTTTTCTAGGTACTCATCAAATGAAAACTAAACTTATTCTGCTCACTTCTCTTTCACTTCTTACTGTAGCTTGTTCGCGTCAAGAACCTCCTGCAGTCCAACCCCAACCTCAAGTTGTTTATCAACAAGCCCCTACTTAACAGCCTATTATCATCCAACAGGATGACGATGATGACTTCGATAGTTCTCATGTTGCTGCTGCTGCCGTAGGTGCTGCCGCTGGTTATGCTTTATCAAATAATAGCACTCATAAGCAGCCTCATTATTCTTCTTACCCTTCTTCTAAAACTGTAGTAAAACCAGCTCCAGTTATTGTACACAAAACAGTGATTGTAAATAAGACTGTTGTACAAAAACCTGTCTATGGTTCTAGTAAAACTTCTAATTATACGACTAAAACGCGTACAACTACTACTTATCGTAGTTCAAGCAGTTCTCGTCGTTGAGTCTTAAAGAGCTTTGTTTAATGAAAATCAAATATTATAATTTAATTGATAAAGAAATAGAAATTCCCGATAATGTTATTCTTTTAAAAGAAGATCAACAACGTATTCAACAATATGCACAGCATTGTGCTGCAAGATTTTTAATTACAAAGTTTTATAGCATTAATACAAGTATCAACTGTTCATGATGAAATTTTATAAAATTTCAAAGTGTGATTTTCAGGTTGCGTATATTTCTCTGGTATTGAACCCAACTTATTCTTTAGCTAGTAAAATCTGTTTTAGAGGGTCTTTTTATGCCATAAAGCCTACTTTAAATCCTGAAGGCTGGTCTTACATCAGATCTAATGTTGGCTTTTGTTTTTTAATGTATAGAGCGCCAGAAGCCCAAGCCCCGCTTAAAACAATATTTTTAAATAAAGAGTTAGCTATTAAAAAAGTTTTTGATAGAGATTTAACTACTGTACCTTTAAATCATGAATTTTAGACAACTACCCCAATCTTATTCTTTTTATTCTGGTTGCGGAGACCCTTATTCTATTTTAGAAATTTGGCCGCAAAGAAATGAGCTTATTTTTAAATACTTACCTTCAGATCCTAAAATATTATTTGGATGGCTTGCTCTAAGACCAAAGCAAGGTTTAGTATTAGTTTCACTTGGCAACTCTTCTCTTAACATTAAAAGTATTATTACACATCAACAAGACTTTAAAAAAATGTTTCAACGTAGTTTGCCAGCACAAGGTATTAGTAGAATTTAATATGAAAATAAAACAAAAATCTGATTTAGATTTAAAAATATTTGATCCTGCAATTAAAAATAAATTTATTATGAGTAACCCTATTAAAACACTATTTAGTTTTGAAGTTGGTTTTCAATCTCAAGATCTTCATATTTTAATTTATGACTGTTCTCCTCTTCGATTTAAGTTTAACAGCGGTTTTTGTATTTTTAGCAAAAAACCTGAGGCTGGTGGATTAAATTCTACAGGTTCCCCGGCTATATCTGACCATATTAAACAAACGCGGATTTCACAAAATAAGCACAATTTATTTAATACCAAAAACCGTTCTGTAAGAGGGAAAGTACGTACTGCTTCTTTTTCTACACTTAATGCTTCAACAATTACTACAGTAACAATACCAAGAGAAATTTAATGTCAACTGATTTAAAACACCCCACTTCAGAACCTGTTGCCAATTTTAACTATGCAACTTTTGCTGATCATTTTGCTACTAATTTGCAACACCGTGCTTTTACAACTAACGATGGTTTGCAGATTGAAACTTTTGAAGATACACGGATTAGTTTAGAAAGCTTTTTAAAACTTAAAGAAAAAGCTACTTACGTTATTGAACGTGCATCAAATGATTCTAAAAATAAATCTACAAATATTACTTATGAATTATTTTATCAAGATTTAATTTACTTTGTTATTGAGTACAATGCTAATTTTGATGCTTACACTTGTGATTTTTACGTAGGACTAAAGTCTCTTGCGCATATTTTTGATTTAAAAAATATCGAAATTATTCATCAAAAAGTTGAATCATATATTACTTGGATTACAGGTGTTGATCAACACGGAAATTTAATTTCAAAGAAAATCAAAGTAGATCCTCCTGAGCCAATTAAACCTTGCTTTTACCCTAACATTAGCAATATTGATGGTTTATTAGAAGATTACTTAGCAAGTAAGTCTCCAGTATTACTTCTATTAGGTACTATGGGTACTGGTAAAACGCAACTCATTCGTAAGTTAATTTGCGATTCCAATCAAGATGTTCTTTTAACTTACAATGATGATATTGCTAAGATGGATAAACTCTTTGATTATTTTTACGATTCAAAAGAAAAGTACATGATCATTGAAGATGCCGATGTATTTATCAGTGCCCGAAAAGACGGCAATAAAGATATGAAAAAGCTTTTGAATATTAGTGACGGCTTAACAGCTAACAAAGATAAGAAAATTATCTTTTCAACTAATTTGCCAAATCTTTCTGCTATTGATGGAGCTCTTTTACGCCCAGGCCGTCTCTATGCTGCTGTAGAGTTTCAAGCTTTAAATAAAGAACAATCTTTAGCTGTAGCTTCAGAAATCGGATTAGACGCCTCTAAGATTACTCGCTCAAGTAATACTTTAGCAGAACTTTTTGAATTAAAAAATCATCCAAAAGTGTACAGTAATATCAATGTGAAACAAAGTACTTTCGGCTTCGCTGGCCGTTAATTATTTAATAGGTATTTTTATATTATGAGTTTAATTGAATACAGTTCAAAAGAACAACTTAATACATTATTTAAGGATTGTTTACAAAAAAAGCTAAACAATCCAGATTTAATTATAGGTACTTTTGATAACTGCCGAGAGTATGGTTATACTTACACACTTAAAGATATTGATTGTACCTTTTGTATATACGAACATCGTAATAGTGATATTATTGTTATTAATGGTTGTGAAAACCATCTAATTAAACCTTACGGGCCTTACGTAAGCGATACATCTAAATGGCATTATTTAGCTTGGTTTTCTGCGTTTCATATCGAAGAAGCTGTAGATAAATTAATTGAATTTTTAAACTTAGCCAAAGTTGACGGAATAGATTTTGGATATTATCGAGATACTTTGTAAACTACTCTTGGGGCTTTTTTTAATTTATTCTTTTTATGTTATTTATGATTTTATTAAAAATATTATGAAGTCTCCAGAATGCTAGTTAATTTTATTATAGGGCCTCCTGCTTCAGGTAAAACAAGTTACCTGCGAGCATTACAACTACAAGAGAACTCTAATAAAATATTAATTATAGATGATCCTACTGATTTTGAAAAACAAATCAAACCGTATCTTAATCAGTATGATTTTATTTATATTGCAGATCCACATCTTTGTATTTATTCTAATTTACAAAATGCAATAGAGTTGATTAAAAATAATTCAAAATCAGCTACATTTAATTTTTATTTATTAAATGTTCCTTTTTATGTTTTAGAAAGAAATCTTTTAAAACGTAACCAAACTAATTTTAGATTTATTAGTACTCAATCTTTAAGATATTTTTATAATAACTTTCAAGATTTATTAAATACTTTTAAAAACAATAAGATATTATATACAGAGATAAATACACATGCAGTATAAAGATTTTAAAAGAAAAGCTCAAGCTGTAACTCAACAAGTCTGGGAAGAAAAATTCTATTCAGAAACGCCTGACAGTTTAAGTGAGTATTTAATTACCACAAAAATTGATGTGACTGGAGGTATGGAAGGCGGTAGTTGTTGGGGCACTCAGCCACGTTATTATACAAATTATGATTATGCAGTTGATTACAAGCCTTTACAAGACTTCTTAGAAGCTATTATTGTAAAACCAATCCCTATCAAAATTCTTTTCACTATTTTTAATTTAAATATGTCTGATACTCACACAGACAGAGAATATTATGGTAATTATAATGAATGTGCTTACTATAAAATTTATATTAAAAGTCTTTATGAATTAATTCAGGATTATCTATAATGACTTTTGATGAATTTAAAACAGAAGCAAATAAACTATCACTATTAGCTTGGAACGAGCATAGTTTTAATCCACATGCTCTTGATAAAGACCGCTTTATCTGTACAAATATTGTTAATATTGATGGGTATTGTGGTGGTAATTGTTGGGATGATAGCCATCCAGAGTATTATTCTGTAAGAGAGTCAGAACCTTTTATTTTTACTTATTTACAAATACTGTTAAAAACAGTTTTAAAACAAGATGCTTCTTTAGAATTACTTTATTTGATTTATGATTCAATAAACTATTTTACTGCAGAAGTTCCAGGCTATTATGGCAATCAAGATAATTACCATTATCGTGCTGTTAATGTATATCAATTGTACACTATTTTGCGACCTTTCATGTAATAGTATTAAAATATGTCAAATCTTACTTTAAAACAATTTATTGAAGCTCTTCAAAAACAAGTACAAGAAAATCCAGAGTTAGGCGATAGGCTAGTATATTTGCCTGAACAAAAAGAAGAGTATACTCCAGCACAAGCAGGTATATACTCTGTTTTAACTCATAATAATTATTTAGGATCTTATTATTTAGAGCCTTGGTATGAAGTTGCTGAAGATTCTTTAGTTAATTATACTCCTGTTATAATTCTCAGATAATAATGAAAACTTTAATTAGAAAATTACAAGTGCCATTCGAAATGTATATGGCTTATAACACTGACGCAGTGGAGTGGTCACCTGATCCCTCTTTTTATGATTATGTCAGAGCTGAATGCCAACTATTGACTGAAAAAGATAGATATTTGTGGGAGTTACAAGATAAGTTTGGAAAACAACTTATGGATTCTATGTCAGATGGTTGGTATTGTTTTCGTTTAAGTGAATATTCAAAACTCAAAAGAGTTTTTATTAAAATTCAAAATAATTATTATACAAGTAATCATTATAATTCAGAGTTATTTGATTTACTCTTAAGTTACTTAAATCATAAACCTTATTCTTATGATACAGTATGTCAGCTTAAAAATTTATTAAAAAATAATAAACTAGATAAACAAACACACAACCAAATCTTAAAAACCCTTGTTTTTGATAATCAAACTAAAACTAATTTAGATACTGGTTACTCTATGATTTGGTTAAGATATTCTTTTTAAAATAGAGATAAAAACTAATGCCAATCTGTGAATACACTTATTATAATCAAGATCAAGAAGATTCAAAAATTACTGCCCCAGAAATTAAACAGCTTCTTAGTGCTGCAAGAGGTCTTCTTAATCTTAAAAAAAGACTCATTCATTATTACTGAACGTATTGAAGTAACTTCTTTAAAAGGTTTCTTTAAAGACACTACTAAAATTGCTTATAATTTTAATACAATTAAAGAACCAGTATATCAAATTTATCATGAAGTAGCTCCTTTGCAATATCAATGTATTAATTGTAGTGGGTTTTATGATTCAGATGTTAACTTACTATTTAAACATATTTTTCAAACAAAGTAATTAAATTATGTCAAAATTAAAAAGAACTTATTATACTGTAGAACATGAAACCAGAGCCGACCGTTTAGTAATTAAAACTAGCACTTTTAAACAAGCTACACTTTTGTTTATAAAATTAGCAAAACAATTTCCTACTGATGTTATTTTTATAAGTAAAAATAACAACAAAGAATATCAAATTGTTATGTCATCAAATACTACAATTTATATGTATAAAAATAAACATGGGTTAACTAAAACTCAAATTAAAAATACAAAGTATTTAACAAATGCTCGTTTAGTTGATTTAACTAAATTTGATATTTCAAAATATCAAGTTAAATTAGCTCGTTTTAAATATATTAAATTCAACAGGTTTCTTCACCATTCAGCAAAATTACACTATTTAGATAGATTACATTATCAAAACAGTGGTGTTAAATTTTTATCCATTGGAGCGTAAAACCTCGGGGTTTAGTCCGAGGATATAAGATACTAATTTAAGTATTAATGTTGCATTATTTTTAAATATCGGTTAATATGGTCTTGTTAGACAGGATATAGATATACCCTGAGAGTCGGTCATTACTTGGTTTCTGACATTCCCATTAAGGGTTGAATTAATCTTTTGGACTAGAGGTTTGAATGAAAACACTAAAATTACGCATAAAAGACAAACATAGTAAGGTGCTAGACCAATTAGCATCTGAGGTGAATTTTGTCTGGAATTACGTGAATGATTTGTGTTTTAAACATCTAAAAAGAAAAGGCGAGTTTCTTTCAGCTTACGATATTGCTAAATACACGAAAGGCACATCTAAAGAATGTAATCTGCATAGTCAAACTGTTCAAGCGATAACAGAAGAATTGGTTACTCGAAGAAAGCAGTTTAAAAAAGCAAAGCTAAAATGGCGGGTGAGTAATAAGAAGTCTGCAAGACGTTCTTTGGGTTGGATACCGTTCAAGAAAGTAGCAATCAAATATGCTGACGGCTATGTTCAGTACGGCAAGCATCAATTCAAGTTATGGGATAGCTATGGACTAAGCAAATATAGTGTTAGAACAGGCTCATTTGTTGAGGATAGTCGCGGGCGTTGGTATGTCTGTCTTGTGATTGACTCTCCAAAGCAAGAAAAACCAATGGCAACCAAAGCAATCGGTATTGATCTTGGATTAAAGAATATTGCTACCTGTTCTGATGGTGTTGTGATTGCAAATCCTAATTACTACCGTAAATATGAGCAGAAACTAGGAATTGCTCAACGAGCAAGAAATAAAAAGCGTGTTCGTGCATTACATGCAAAAATTGCAAATTGTCGTAAAGACTACTTGCATAAAGCAAGCTCAAAGCTTGTAAAAGAAAATGCACTCATCATTGTAGGTGACTTAAGTGCCAAAAAACTTGTAAGAACTAAAATGGCGAAATCTGTTTTGGATACGGGATTTTCAGCCCTAAAAACAATGCTCAAGTACAAATGCGAGAACGCAGGAGTATTGTTTGAAGAAGTCAATGAAGCATATACCACCCGAACCTGTAATTTTTGTCGTGGAGATACTGGACCACGTGGAATTAACGGGCTTGGAATAAGAGAATGGGAGTGTCGTGACTGCGGTACAGTTCATGATAGAGATGTAAACTCAGCTCTTAACATTCTTGCGCTCGGACATGAGCGTCTCGCAGGAGGAATTCCCGTCCTAAAGGACGGGGAGGATGTCAAAGTATTATATTATGAAGTGTAGCTTACGTTCCGCTTGTTGTGACTGTGAAGGTAGAGGTTGTGGTTGTTCAGGTTGTGTCTCGTGTCAATTATGCACTTCTTGTTACAATGGAGATGTTTACTGTAATATTAAAAAACAATGGGTTACTCCTGTTTGTAATTATGATGAAAATACGGTCAAACAAACTTACACAACTTCAGAAGGTATTTTAGTATACCTCTATGACTAATTTTTATAAAGGAAAAACAAATATGACTCCAGAAAATTTTTGTTATTGGTTACAAGGATTATTAGAAGTAGGAGACCCTACAACTTTAAACCAGAATCAAATTAAAATTATAAACTAATTGAAAGAGTTGGCACAGATGTTCAAGCCTCTTGCGGGATGTTTTATAAATGATTAAATTTTTAACTATTACGGGCACTGTTATTGTCGGTTGTGTATTTGTTGTCTTGTATTTGTTTTTAATAACAACAGCAGCAATACATTGTGGGCAATATGTTGGCAATTATTTTGAAGCAGCACTTGTTTTCAAACCTATAATCAGTATTATTTTTTTATTTATATTCTACTTATTGCCTCCTATTTTAATTGCAGCATATCTTGATTAAAATTTACATAGGCTTTTCTAATGTCTATTATTAACACATTTTTTAAAATATTTGGTTTAACTTTGTTAGGCTTTTTATTATTAGCCTTATTAGTAGGCTTTTGTTTCTTTTTAGGCGCTATAGTAACTGTAGTTACAGGTTCAAAACTAGTTGGCTTTTTATTTTATCTATTTACTAGTTTTGCTGCAGTAATTTCATTAGCACTGACTTCAATCAAATATGTAGACACTTATTTATGACTAACGCAACTCACATTATTTCTGATTGGTTGCAATTAGATAAATTTGACTCTACAATTATTGCTTGGAAAGTGTCGAAAAAAGATCTTTTGGATTCTTGTACAGAAAAGTTTCATGATAAACTACACTCACTCTCTTATGTACTGCAGTGGGGTTTTCACTCTTACATTTATGAGTTAGCTTCTAATCTACTGTGTAAACATAATCTTGTTGATGATTATGATGTTGAAACTTATTATGACAAGGAAAAGTTTTCATTTACAGTCCACCTCCAGAATACAGAAACAGATGAAAGCTTTCTTATTCACAATCTAGACGAGTTGATGTCTTTTATTAAAAAGCAAATTAATAATGTATAACATACAATTTATGTCTGAGACTAAATTTAAAGAATTAATGTCTTTGGCTACACCTAAATCTCTTAGTAAAACATTAGCTATTTCTATTGTAACAACTTCTGCAGATTCCTTTGAAATTTCAAACAAATTTGCAAATAGCTTGCAATTAATTTTTAAAGATGATAACGAAAGTTTTACTGAGTCTCACGCTAATCAAATTTTAGCAAGTGTTTCTGCTAATAAAGATACAATTGATACTATTTATGTACATTGTTTAATGGGTGTGTCTCGTTCTGCAGCAGTAGCTTTATTTTTAACAGAAGCTTTTAATGAAACTACAGTCGAAGATATTCGACGATCTCCTTACTGTAATTATAACCGACACGTATACACAACACTTTTTAGAGTATTTTACCATAATGAAATTTAAACTTAATTATTTGACTCAATGTATTTTAGAAATTATGAAAAATCCTTCTAAATACGAAACTCCTATTTCTGAATATAATATTTCAGAAGACTAATATCCTCCTATTCCTTCCTTATTTAATTTAAACAAAGAGATTATAAAATGGCTACTAACAAACTTAAACCAAGCAAAGAAAAACAAGCTCGTTACACTACTTACAAATTAGGTGGAAAACTTCTTGCTAACTATAAGCGTAAAATTACTCGCCACCTTAAAAAACACCCTAACGATGAAGTAGCTCAAGCAGCTTTGAAATCAGGATCACCTTCTCCTCGTAAAGCTCCTAGTAAAAAACTAGGTTGGGTTTCAAACGGATCTGCAAGTAATCTTCGCAAAGAACAAGCTTATTCTAATGCTAAAGTTAGTAAACTTTCTAGTAAAGTGCTTAAGATGCCTGCACAAAAAGTACAATATAAAAACATTACTCTTAACCCGTTTTTTGTATTAAATACTCTGAAAGGTACACTACCTGCTTATAACGACCCAACCGATGCTAAGAAAAAACAACGTAGCTACAGCCAAGCACCTAAACGCATGAAAGCTCGTTAATCTTTAACTAATATTTGGTATTTAAATCGCCATGACAGAAAGAAAAAAAGTACCTCACTATACCGTGAATGAAAAATATTTACGGTATGTAAACCCTATTTGGAAAGAATATGTAGTTGGCAATAGTTTTTATTTTAAAAATGGAGACGTAGATTCTAAAGAACTTTACCCTCTCTGGTTTTATAATCCAAGTCCTGATATCGAAACTTTTACAGATTTAGTAAAAGAGCACTTTCAAGACTTTTTATTATTAACAGGCCAGTGTGATTCTCTTGATAAGGTACTTTGTTCTTTTAAAATAACTGGGGATTTAAATAAAGAGTGTCACGAATACACTTATGGTATCGTATCTGGTGATTTAAATACCAACACAGTTAGACTTATCGACAAAGACCGGTTTAATTTTTCAGTTTATTCTCCGAAAAAGATTTATTTAAATGAACTAGCCATTTACACAGGTGAGTCAGAAAAATATGTTTACTTAAAATACGACACTTACTCTTATTATCAAACAAAAGGATTTTTGTTTAGAAAAAAGAAACAACAACGTACTCTTTTATTTAATAAAGTAACTCAGCAATTTGTACAATTAATTAATGGTGCGCCTAACTTTCATAAAATTTTGAATTACAGAGGTAATAAGATTTTTGAAAATCTTGTCTGTAAATATTTAGACACTCCTTTTAATTCTTTAATTTTACATAAACTTAGTGGAAGTTATGTAAGCACAGTTAATGGTTTTATTAAAAATCAAAAATACTTTTTAGAAATATTTCATAACGCTGACACATTAGATGCTTTACATTCTAATTTATCAAAGAATCATAAAGCTAGTATTAAGTATCATTATAATAAACATGGTACAAAACAAGCTAGACAAGTTTTATTTAAAACTAAAAATAAAAAGCTTATGAGCGTGTTTTCTAAAATAAATACAGCGCATGCTTTTATGTTAGTACTAGAAGTCCATTACACTTTAATTGAACAAAATAATGAAGAATATTTAAATCTAGATCCAAATTTACTTGTTTCTTTTTATAGTACAATTTTAAATAATTCAAATAAAATTTGTTCTAGTTTTTATCTTGTTTTTAAAGAATTAATTAACTACATGTCCTACTTAGATAAAAAGATTTTGAGTCTAAATTATATTTTTAAAAAATCAATTCAATTATTAGAAAAAGAAGATGAAAATAGGCTAGCTGTATTTCATGATTATTTTATTTACTTAAAGGATACAGTACGTATTCTTCTGGATTTCCCGCAAGCAGGTAGAGATTTAAATATTAAAACACTTCAAAGTGTAAATATTAGATACGTCCATGATTTACTTGTTAAGCATACTAATCGTATGTCTAAACCAAATAAACAGATTCCTTTAACACATAAAGAAATTCAAACCTGCAGAGTCCAAGGTGATTTTACGTTGTTACCTGTCCATGATAGACATACCTTAATGGACATTGGAACAGATATGGGTATTTGTGTTGGTAGTTATTTTAATGAAGCTTTTAATAAAAGTTTAACTATCTATCAAGTTTATCAACATGGTTTGCCTGTTTTTTGTATTGAAGCCAATGGTAAAAATCTAGTACAAGGGAAGTTGTCCAGAAACAATCGCTTGTCTAGTTTAGATTTACCTTTAGCTAAATTTATTAACGAATGGAAAGAAGAACACAATTTTAACTTTTCAAATAAAACAGATTTTGCTATTTTTACTGAAAAAGAAAATCCTAGTTTGATTCGACTAGAAGAGAATGTTTTATAACTATGAACTATATTTTGATTTTAACTCCAGTGTTGCTTTTATTGCATTGCTGGAAAACTTTAATCTATGTTTCTGTAATGTCTAATGTGCTTTCAATTAAGCAACACGATTATTACAAATTGCACGCACTACAAAAATTCTTACTATTTAACTGTGTATTTAATTTTAGAGTAAATACAATTAAGCATAAATATAAACTTAAATATCGCTGGAGTAATGATGAACTTTGATAAAATTAAATCTTTAACTACAACTCCAGACATGGTTGAATTGATTTATAATTTTATGCATTCTTTTAAAACATTAAATGAATGTAAAAATTATTGTAAAAGTAATCATATAGTTTTTGAAAGTTTTAAATCTAACAATACATCTGTTAATAAAACTTTATTAAAAAATGCTTTAGACCCTTTAACTGGAGAGCATAAGCTTTTAGATGATTTTATTAATGTGCTTGAAGTGTATAAAAACACACGAAATGTTACTATTCTTGTTGACACTTTAAACAAGAATTTTAAAAGCGTTATGCGTATTGATTTTGAAGGTAATTTAGAAGCAGACGGTTTATATATTAATTATAACAATACTGTAAAAAACGGACTTTATTACGAAGATTACGAACGATTGTTTTTAAATAAACTGAGTACTGTCATTTCATTATGGACAGAATTATTTGGACTTGTTGAAGCAGACTCCTCTTATCATGTTTTTAAAGATACGTCTAACAATGATAAATATATTAAAATTCGATACGATGAAGAAGAGTTTAATGATCCTGAGTATTATCTTCCACCAACTGTTATTGAAATTACTCAGGCTTTCCGTGTAACAAAATTAATTGAAACTTTTGAGTAGTAAAATATTATGTTATTAAATGATTTATATACAGGCCAAATTGTAGCTGTAGCTGCAACAAAATCTAACATTAGACAAGGTACAATTTGTACTGTAGAAGGGTTTTCTAACGCTCATAATAAAGCTTTATTACTATTACCTAGTGGTACTAAAGCATATGCTAGTTTAAAAGACATCATAGGTTTGTTATGAGTAACAGTTTATATTTAAGAACTTATTACGAGAATCTTAATGAAAAAGAGCAACAGTTTTTACGGACATATTTGTTTAATTACTTAGATGGTAAGTTTTCAAAAGAACCCATTCTAGATAGAAAATTTATCAGATTATGTAAGAAAGCTTTTAATAATCAACCAATAAAAGAAGTTTACCGAGCAACTAGAGACGTATACAAGTTACCGCGTAAAGATTTAACTAGTAGTCACCCTACATTTATTAGTACTAGTCTAAAGTTAAATTTAGCGATGTTAGCCAGTTATGACTACGGTATTGACCTTAGTGAAGACTATGATTGTATTACTGTATATGCAATTAGAGACCAAGCACCTCTTTTAACTTACAAGCAAATACTTTCTTTAGTATTAACTTATTCACCAACTAAACATGAAATAATTGAAAGAACAATACAAGAACAAGAATGTATATTTGTTTATACTAAAGAGTTATTTAAAAACTCTGAAATTGTAGCAATAGAATCAGATATGACATTTCTCGAACGTTGTCAAAAAGTACTTACTAATGCTTTAGATGATATATCAATTAATATGCATGCAACCTCGAGATAAAATATAATTATGAAATTACCAAAGAAAATTTATTTAACCCGTCACCTAAAATCTCTAGGGAATTTTGATAGGACACAATACAATAAATTTCCAGATCATCAAATTCCGATTTTATCTGCTTTTTCAACACAAAAATTATTAGATAAAGATTTTTGGATTCAATCTAGAGATGATGCTGAAATTGCTTTAAAAACATCTGGAATTATTTCTGTACTGCAAGACCGATATCAAAATAAACCTTTAGATTTAAAAACTAGTTATTATACAGAACGAGCTGACTAAAAATGGGTGGCAATATTTGGAAAGAAGACTCTGTACGTCTTACTAAACAACAATATTTAACAATACAAGATGACGTACAGAGTCTTTTAATTAACAAATTTCCAAATATTGTTATTAAAACTATTGCTTCAATATACGATAAAGAGACTTTTGGGGATTTAGATTTACTTGTACAAATTGATCCAGAAAATAATTGCAGATCAGCTGTAAAAGAGTACTTAACTTCGTTAGGATTTAAAACTAATTGTAATGGAGAAGTACTCTCTTTTCTCTATAATAATTTTCAAGTTGATTTAATATTTGTTAATAAACTTCATATAGAGTATGCTCAGAATTATTTTTCTTGGAATGATTGTGGAAATTTAATTGGACGTATAGCCAAACAACTAGGTGTTAAACACTCTCACTTAGGTTTATACTATATTAATAGAAAAGAAGATGGAAAGTTACTTAATCAGTATTTACTATCTACTGACTATAGTACCATAGTAGATTTACTCTATTTAGATAAGAGTGTATTTTATAAAGGTTTTAATACTAAAAAAGAACTGTTTGATTGGATTATAAGTTCTCCTTATTTTAATTATGACAAATTTAAACTTATTAATTTAGATCATAAAAATAGAGTACGTGATAGAAAAAGAGTTACTTATAATGAGTTTCTTACTTATCTTGAAGCACTACCTTCTGACTCTTTAGTACCTAAAATTTTAGTAACTGACAAACTAAATTTTGTTTTAAGCCAATTTCCTCATTTAAAACAATTACTTGAGGATGACGCGCTTAAAGAAAAACAAAGTAAAGCTTACTCAGAATATTACAATGGTATTTTAATTTCTCAAATTACTGGTTTAACTGGTAAAGAGTTAGGTGCTTTTATTTCTCAAGGTCTTCTTAGTACTTATACAAAAGAATATTTAATTAATAACAAACAAAACAATTTAAAACTAATAAAAGAATGTTTTGATTTATACAATAACTAATTTTTAATTTAGCGGGTACGCACTGGTGTGCCACTGAGGAGAGTGTTCTATAGAACACTCTCAAGTATTTCAGCTTTCTCTTTAGCTCTCCATTGTTTATGAGTAATTCTAATTGTATTTAGATTGAATTCTTGTTTTAGTAATGAATCTTTTAATTCATCTTCTATAATAGTATCTTTATGTTGTTTTCCATCCATTTCAACAATTAGATTAAGATCTGGAAAATAAAAATCAGAAATGTATCTTTTTCCACTAGATAGTTTCCATTGTTTTTCTTGGATAAAAGTATCTCCTTTAATGTAACCTTTATTTTCAATATATTCTCTAAAAGATTTTTCTAAGTAACTTTCAGGGTTAGATCGGTTTAATATTAGATGTGGTTTTTCTTCATGGACTTTTCTCATAAGTAGTTTGAAACAACTTTTAGAGTTAATGCATATGTTACGGCGTTTAGTTAAACCTATTAAAGGTTTATCACAACCTTTGCAATATGACAAATAGTACTTATCTAAATTAATAGAGGTTATGTAAGTTTTACTATAATTAAATGTATATACATTTGAAGTCAAAATATGTAATTTTTTATAAAAATATTTGATTTGTTTTTTTATTTTTCGGGTTTTTACTTTTTCTGGCATAATCTTCTTAATTGGTTTAAGTAACTTTGGAGTTGACTCCTTTCTTAATTTAGCACTTACTTTTCTACTTATTTCGTCTCGTTCTTCTTTAGTACGATTAAGATTCATATAAGTAGCTGAACAACTTTTGCTACAAAATTTTTTATTAACAGAGTTAATGTTAGTTGTAATTCTTTCAAATTCTTTATTACAATGCAAACAATTATCTGTTTCGCGTTCAATTTTAGAACGCCCTAACATACTACAAGTACGAGTACAATACAAAATTTTAGAAGGGCTTCTTTTCCAATTAGTTCTTATTTGATGTTTTGTTTGTTCAAAAATTGTAGAACAAATAGGACAAAATACTTTTAACATTTCAAATGATTTTGCAGCTTTAAATTCAGATTCATTATATTGAAATTGAGTTGATAGTTCAGAATACATAGTTTATTTCCTTTTAGCGGAGGTAGTTTAATTGGCAAAACATAAGTTTACCGGGTTTTAGGTTAAGGGTTCGAGCCCCTTTCTCCGCTCATTATACAACACTAATTTTACAAATACAACCCCACTGATTTATAACACATTTTTAGAGATACTACAAATGAGAGCTTTAGCTACAATTGAAACTATTAAAGACTTACAACCTATTAAAGGAGCAGACCGTATTGAAGTTGCTACTGTACGCGGTTGGAAAGTTGTTGTTGGAAAAGGTCTTTACAAAGTAGGAGACCTTTGTGTATATCATGAAATTGATTCTTTATGCCCTAACGTAGATCCATATGCTAAAGATTTAGTTAAACTTAATCTACGTGATTCTTTGAATGAAGAAACAAATGAAATTGTTCAAGGGTATTTAATTAAAACAATGTCTTTGAAAAAACAAATTTCTCAGGGGTACTGTGTGCCTCTTACTGTTTATTCAGAAGATATGCAAAAAACATTTCAAGAATATTTAGCACAAAATACTAACGATGTAACTTCTTTACTGGGTATTACTTTATATAATAAACCTGAAATTTCTGCAGAGTTTTCTAGTACGTCTCCACGTAATTACGTCCCTTCCACTAGTCTAACTCGTGTACAAAATATTTTAAGTACAGTTTGGGATTACTATTTAAACGATGAAGTTTTTGAAGTTACTGTAAAATTAGACGGAACTTCAATTTCTGTAATTAATCATCCAGAATTTAAAGGTGTTGCAAGCCGCAATAACATCATTTCTGCTGAAGCAAAAGAGTCAAAATATAACTTAGCAGGCACACCAATTTTAGAACGTATTCCTGAAGGTTACAGTTTACAAGGTGAGCTGATTGGGCCTAAAATTCAAGGTAATTTTGAAGGCGTAGTAGAAAACACAGTATACGTCTACAATGTGCTTAATGGTTTTGAATATTTGTCGCCTGAGGTAGTTAAAGAATTTTGTTTAAATTCTCGTTTAAATTACGTACCAGTGTTGGGTTATTTTACTCTTAAAGAATTTATCAAAACTGCTGTTAATACTCCAGAAGAATTACTAGAAGCTATTTTGAAATTAGCGGATGGTTCTTCAAGTCTTAACGGACAATATCGTGAGGGCTTGGTGTTTAAGTCTTTAAGTAACTCTCAAAACAGATTTAAAGTTATCTCAAATAAATACTTACTAGGTGAAAAACATGACTAGCCTTTATAGTATTACTGGTAAGATTTATTTTCCTTGGGAGAAAGATCTTTTAGAGTATAGGTATGGAAATCACATCTTAAAACTAGATAAAATAGCAGTTGATTATTTAATAGATACTGTATTTGCTATTCGTGGTTTAGATTTTGATTAAACTAATTTATATGGGTACTGAACCAGTACCTCCAAAAATATACAGTTATTTGTTTTTTACGCCTACAGACTTAATTGAATTTGTACAAGATGTATTTGAATTTGAAATGTTCCTTGAAATAGTCTCTGTAGAATTTTTAGATGATTCTGTTGCAGAACTTCCTCCTATATTTAAAGACGGAATTTGTAGGATTAATTACACTTCTTTTTGTGAATATTATACAGAGTTAGATGATGTAGATCGTGCAATAGTTGATACTTATAATATTTATGTGGACAGATATAATTCAGATTTTAGTAAAATTGTAAATGAACTTTATCTTGGTACTTACGACTCTATGGAAGAATATGTTCGTCAATTTTATGAAGATGTCTATTATGCTGAGTTAAATGTCATACCCAGCCTACTGAGAGATTCTATTGATTGGGAATATGTCGCAAAAGTATTTGAACAAGATACCGCTTATTATTTTATAAAACAAACAGGGCATCTGTTTTCAGGAGATTAAAAATAAAAATACAATTACTTAGTGATACTCATGGTTATTCATACACTTTAAACGAAGAAGCTGACATTATTATTCATTGTGGAGATATGTCTAATGGCGATATTGTTGATGTACTTGATTTTAGAGACCGTTGTGAAGATTTAAATAAACCTTATATTTTTATTGTAGGTAATCATGACGCTTATGGAAAAAGCTTTGATCAACTTTACGATGAATTAGATGAATATGAAATTAACTACTTAACACAAGGTAAAGAGTTTAAATTCCAAGATAAAATATTTGTGGGTGGTACGTTCTTTACAGATTTTACTTATGGATCTTCAGATGAACTTTCAGTGTATTTTAATCAAAAATATGCTCAATTAGGTATCGCAGATTTCATTCATATTAAAAATACAGACACTTCTGACTATATTACAAGACATAATATGGATTGGAATTGGATTCAAAAATATAAAAATAAAGCTGATGTAGTAGTGTGTACTCATTTTCCTCCTAATCCTGTTGCATTAACAGATTATTGGAAAATTAATGGTGGTACTCTTAATCCTTATTTTATTAATACAAAAAAACTTAACGGTTTCAATCTGTGGCTCTGCGGCCACATCCACGATGCTTTTGATAAAACCGTAGATAATTGTCGCGTTCTATGTAATCCTTCTGGGTATAAAAACGAACATAATTACAACGGCTTCATCCCTGATTTACTTATTGAAATTTAATATAGGAAACTATTAAAAATGTTACAAGGTCTTTATACAGACAATTTAGCTCAGCTCCCACAAGTCCTGCAATGGTTTAATACTGTGGATAAAACAGTACTCAACAATTTTCAACAAAAAATGCTTCAATGTGATACTGAAGATTTGCTAGATTTAATTGACTTACTAGAAGAAAAGCACTACGAGACCGCTCTTTCTAATTATATTAATGAAATTACCGGAGAACTTAAAAAACTCACACGTTCTTCGGTTTATTATCATCCCGACACTAAGGCACTAGTATCAAACAGTCCAAAGTTTATTATCAGCTTACCTGATGCATATTCTGAAGGCAGAGATCCGTCTGCTGTAGTAAAATTGGTACACAGTTATAATTTATTATTAGATAGCGGGGCTTTAATTTAATTATGGGTACAATTCAAGAAGAAGTTTTACAAAAAGCTCAAAAAATTCTGGATTTTTATAAAAATACACTTCTTATTAAAAAGCCTTATCAAGAAGATAAAGATAAATTTTTATTAAACTTTAACACGCTTACTCACGGTTCAGATGCTTTTTACGAGTCTTATATCTATTATAATCTACTACCTACGTGCATGTATTTTTTAAAAGACGAAGATGAAACTCTTTTAAGATCGTTAGAAGATAAAATTTTTCAAACTATTGAAGTCTCTGGCGGCGGAGAAGGAGAAGGAGAAAAGTATTATGAGGTTTATTACATTAAACCTCTAGATATGTATATTCGTCGTGACGGTACTTATTATTCTTATTCAGGTGTTGAATCTTTAAGTAAATTTTACGAAGTTACTAAAAAAACTAGATTAGTAGATTTTTATGAATAAGAATTTTTTTACACTTGATGGTAATTTAGTAGAAACAGACTACTGGTATTTTGATAACCCTCTTATCGCTAAGCAAGCCCCAGGTGGTTTAGTAATTGCTCACCAAGTAAATTGTATGCCTGTAATGGGGGCAGGTATTGCAGCCTCTATTGCTAAAAAATATCCTAGTGTTGAGTTAGCTTATGAATCTTGGTTTGATTTAAATGCCACTCCTGAACAAAATGGAATAAAAAATTTAGGTAAATCTTTAATTGTGACTCCTGAAGAAACTACTCATAATTTAGCTATTGCTAACATTGCTGCTCAAGTCCGCGTTGGCACGCACAAGCGTCAAACTAATTACGAAGCTTTATACACAGGGCTTCTAGAAATCAAAGACTATATTATTAAACACAATGCAGATGTAGCTTTTCCAATTGGAATGTCATCAAATTTGGCAGGAGGTGATTGGCAAATTGTTCAAACAATGATTACTTCTGTATTTAAAAATATAAAGACAAATGTTTATTTTATTAATTGGAATGGTAAATAATGGAACAAGAGTATAAACTTAAAGGCTTTAATCCCGCAAATGTCCTTGAATTTTTAAACGATATTATTCAGCAACGTATAACTACCTCTGAAGTTATTGATATTTTAAATGAAAATAATTGTCACAAGAAAGTATTTTATTACGAAGACTTTCTGTTTTACGATCATAATACTTATAGTGATTCTATTGAAGATCTTCATAATCAATGTTTTGAATTAGCACATAAACAAGGTGGTGGTGAAGGTGAAGGTGAATATTTTTGCGAGATAATTCATATTAAACCTTTGGGTACATACATTGAACACACTGGCAGTTATTACTCTTACAACGGTATTGATTATTTAACTGAATACTATCAAGTTTACCCAAAACAAGTTTTACAAACTATTTATACAAAAGAAGAATAAATTAATGAGCACCACCTCTTTAGATATCATTGATAAACTAGATAAACACATTAACGAAACTAATTTATTAGTAGATTATTTTCAAACTTATTTAAAAAATAAAGATATTGATTTAACAGAGCGTTGGAATTTGTTCCAACTCTACGCTCAAACAATGTTCCCTGTAATTCCAAGAACACGTTCAGGCAGCTATCTAGCTTTATCACAAAATAATATTTTACAAAGCTTATTAGAACGTTTTTGTTTTAATAACCATATGAATATTTATATTGACTTTACAGTAGTACTAGAAGAGTATATTGAAGAAAACCTTTTATCTGAAGATAATCCTGAAATTGTAGCTGCAAAAGAATATCTTTTAAGTCTTGGGGTTGCTGGAGAAGAAATTTACAAATGAAGCCTGTTAATGAAGCTTCTTGGAAATATAAAGTACCCAATCGGATCGGTTGGATAACAAGTAAAGATTATTGGAAGTTTCGTCCTTTTACTAGTACAAAAGATGCTGAAGCTAAAATTGAGGTTATTAAAGATTTTTGTCATAAAAGTTCATGGAGTAACAAAAAAGCAGATTTTGATTTTACAGGGTCTTTAGAAAATATTATTATTGAAAGCCCTGTTTTAGATTGTGTTTATTACCATATTAATTATATACCTAAGACAGAATTAGGGTTTGTTTTAAAAGAATATGATAATTACTTTTTACCAATTGATTCGCAGCAACTATATGAATTACTTGAAACGCATTCGCTTATTGATAAACAATTAAAAGGGGTCTTTAAAATTGGTTTTTATAACGGCAATTACAAAGTACTTACTTTAGTACCTCAAGATATTAACTGATTTAAAAAGGATTGTTAAAAATGTCTTACGAAGCTGCTCCCGGTGTGCGGGGTTGGGTGTCTAACGATACTATTGAAGAACGCCTAGCTGATTTAGAAAGTAATACTAAATTCGAAGAAAATTATTTTAAACCCAAAAAATATAAATTAAAAGACTGTGGGTTAATCTTAAAGCATAAGACATCAAAAGCTTTTTTATTTGAAGTTAAAGATGATAGTCTCCCCAAAAAATGTCAAAAGGCTTTAATTTGGATTCCAGCGTATTGTCTTATAGATTTTAAATACATTAATGAACAGTATATTTATAAACTTGTATTTAAAATTACAAAGACTACTAAAATAATTCATAATGTATTAGATAATCCAGAACAATATAAAGGAAAAACTGCCAAACAAATTTATAATATTGTTAGCAAAGATATTCCAAATATTACTGATCTAGGATTCTCTAAGTCACAAATTTACTATACTGTACAAAAAACAGAAACTGTTGAAATGTCTTTTTTAGATTATATTAATAAATATTTTAAAGGAAATAAATGAATAAGTTTTTAACTACTTTGGAAGAAGCTTGTCACACTCTTGGATCAAAAATCCCAGCAGTCAATTACGGTGGTTGTGGTTTTGTTGCTAATGAGTTTGCTAAACGCCTCGAACCAATTCTTGGAAAAGAAAATGTTAAAATTCGTTACATCACAGAAGATTGGATAGGCGCTCAAAAACAACTCACAAAAGTAAAGAACAGAAATTCTTTAACTAAACTATCTGATGAGTTTTTAAAAAATGAAAATTATTATTCAGGCGAACTCGCAGGTTTAAATTCTCATATAGTTTGTACAATTAAATATCAAAAATCTTGGTACGTACTAGAAGCAGGTTCTTCTGTTGTACGGGGTTTAAAAAACTACTCAGAACCTTTAAGTAAAGATTATTATGAGATTGAAGAATTAACTAATTTCTTAAAACATAAACATTTCTGGAATCGTACATATAGTCGCTGGTATAACCGAGTTATTAAAAAAGTAATTAATAATATGGAATTAATTTAGAGCTTATAAGTTATGATTATAACTATTACAAGAAGAACTTTAAGTTGCCGTGAGTCAAATCGCTCCTGATGCAATTACAGGTTGTGGTTAGCTGGTTTTAGGTGTATCTACTGCGTAGAAATAAACATTTCAGGATTAACATAGTTCTAATATCAACAAATTTACTGAATTACACAATGCAATTATTCCTTGGAATACAATCAGGTATATATTTTAATTATGAATTTTAAGCAACAATATCTTATTACCCTAGTTAAACACAAGCGAGTACTAGATGATGATAGATTAGATTATTTTGAAGAAACTTGGCATAATTCTAATCAAATTGGATTAACTGCAATCACATTGCAAGAAGCTTTGGGTTTAAATTACACCGAGTATTCGTTGTATTTAAAACAACCAGCTATTTTCTGGAAACTCATGGCACACTCTTTAAAAATAATTAGATACGTGTATAATAATCATTTTTGTGACATGGATTCTATTTCTGATGAAGAGTTAATAGATATTCATTATAAATTAATGGATCCAGACACTATTTCATATTTGGATGATTATGAGGACATTCACCCAAATTTAATTATTTGGGAAGTTTATGAAAATGTAAGTGTATTTAGAATTAGTTCTTATTTAGAAGATGCTATTGAATCACTTCAAAATTTAATTATTGATTTTATTAAACCGTAAAGGTATTTAAAAAATGACTAAGTTATTATCTTGGGATGAAACTTTAAAATGGTTTGAATTATTAGGTATTACTCCTGTTAAAGAAGTATATCGTGGAGTTTATGATAGAAAACTTATTCAAAAATTATTTAAAGAATTAGATAAAGAAGAAGGCTTTGTAATAAGAATTACTGATTCTTTTAAGTATTGTGATTTCTCGAAATCTTTGTGTAAATTAGTTAGAGCTAATCATGTTACATCAAATGCACATTGGAAATTTAAAAAGATAATTCCAAATAAATTAAAGGAAAATTCTTGATAACTATTTACTATCATTTAATTGGAGATACTTCTTTACATTATCAAAAAGAAGTTGAGTTTTGTAAAGAAAAATTTAACCTTGTTGTATTTAATAATTTAGAGGATTTCAATAAGATTGAAAATAAATTAGCAACTCCTTCTGTCCTGAGATGTACTGTAAATTTTATTCACGAGTACCTTAATTACAATCAATGTTATTTAACAAAAGATACCAGATTGTATTTAAATAAAAAGCTATATTACAATGATAATTTAAATCTTTATAATTGTATGCAAAATATTGATAATTCTTTACTTTTAAATACAGGTATTTTTATTAAACTAAAAGATATTGAGAATACACAATTAAGTGAACCTGAGCCATTATTTATGAAACCAAGCAGTGTGTTAAAATATTTTGATGCTACTTTAGTTTCAAATCAGTACTTAGTAGGAGAGTATCTTACATTTAATAATTTTAATGTAAATATCAGTGAAGAATTATGTTTACTTACTTCCGTTAAAAGTATAGATACTGAAAGTAGATTCTTTGTTATTAACGGTGAAGTTATATCTGGATCTTACTATCGTATTTCTGATGTGTATTTAGAAAAAGAAATTAACAAAGAAGATTATATTTTTAAAATAGCACAACAATATGCTGATAAGTATAGCCCTTGTGCTTCTTTTGTAATGGATTTAGCATTATACAAAGGCGAATATAAAATAATTGAATATAATCCAATTAATTGTGCTGCAATTTATGCATGCAATTATACAAATATTATTAATAAATTAATAGAGTAAAAATAATGGATATAAATGAGGCACAAGGTGTAACTTATCGTGCAGTTTACGGTCACTCTCTGAGTTATGAAAATGTTTTAAAATCTTTAGATACTTCAGTTGCTATTTTAGAAGAAGCTAAAAAAGATTTTTTAAGTTACATTCAAAATAAAGAAATTTCTTTAGACTCCCGTTGGAAACTATATAAAAAATATAGTTATTTACTTCCAGTTAAAACTTACGGCTCTGATTTTTTTAATTATGATTTTATTGTCGGCCATTATAACCGCTACGAGCTAATTGATTATGTTGCTGTTATAGAATTACTTGAAGAAGGATATAATTTTAATTATTTAAGTGAAGATTTAACTAAAGAAGAAATTCTAAAACTTAAAGAACAAGCACTTAGTTCTGGATGTCAGGGATTTTATTTTGATTGGTAATTTTTGGCCTCTAGACACTTTATCAGAAAAAAGTAATGTGCCTTTAAATAATTTACAAAATTATTATTTTCTTGGTACATCTTCAAAGAAAATGCCTTTATCTTTTACTGATGTAAATAAAGTTTTTGCTTTAGTGTACTTATTACCTGACTTACTTGTACAGCTTCCTGCTGGCGATTTAAATATCTCTGTTTTTCAAAAACAAGCTTTTGATGAAGCTGTTAATACTTATTTAAATAAACATCCTGATTACATTATCTTAAGTCAAGATTTAACTCAATCATTGAGTAATGATCAAGACTTATTAAAATTAATAACAGATATTTGCAATGAAAATTCAGATTTAGTTTTACAATACAAGCAAGGTAATACAAAAGTACTTAATGCATTGTTTGGCAAAATAATTAAAACAGATAAAACCCTAGATCCAAAAAGTACTAGAGAATTCTTAGAAAAATATTTACAAAATAGCTGAGTTAATTAAATCATATTAATAATAAATTTTATAATTATATAAAATATCTTATTGAACTAAAACAACTAGCAGAGTGATTACTATGAGTAAATACACACTATTTTATTATTATACATTAGGTGGGCAACGCTTAGCTGATTATGATTATATTAAAGCAAAAAATATTACTGAAGCTAAAAAAATAGCCAAAGATAAATATGATGAGGTTTTCTTTATTGCTAAAGGCCATCTTGAAGACCTACAATTTGAATATTAAAAAGGATATAAAAAATGCCAACACTAATGAAACAAGAAAAGAAAGCTATATTAACAGAATATCAACATATTGATAATGGTGGTGTTACTTTTACATTGTATGAACATTCAGATTATTATTTTTCTGATGATACAGTAAAAAATTATAGTTTAGAAATTTCTACAGAATATTTTGGTTATCCTGCTGTAACTGCTGTTTTGAATGGCGTTACTCAAGAAATTCTAAATACTCTTAAAACTTTTACTAATAAGCTACCTGTTTTAAATAATGTATATAAAACATATAATTTACAACATTTTAATCCTTCTCAGTTGTTAGCTACAGGAGCTTTAATACAATTTCTTAAAATTAATCATTATTTCAGCTATGATTTTAAAAATTATTCTGATGAAATTATTGCTTATTTTGATGATGAAATTGTTACAGTTTGTAGAGAGCTTTCTGTCGCATTAGATGAAAATTGCGTTGGTGAAGAATATTTAGCATCGTATGAAAAAGTAGATAATTGTATTTTAGTATTTAGTTGTGACAACAATGGTGAACTTCATATTTTATACAGAGTGAATTTATAATGACTTATGAACGAATTTGGTGTGAAAATGTTACAAGTGAACTAGATTTTAAGTTAACAGAAAACTTAGAATTACTTGTAGTGTTACTTGAAAATAATGATTGTGCCTTAGAAGGTATTGACACTAATCAATGTTACGAAGTTTTTATTTATTCAGCAACAAATAATACTACTTATATATACAAAAGTAAAACTGGATTAGTTGATATTTTTAATACTATCTATATTAATCACTGCCTCTCAAACAAGGAAAATAATTAATGGAGACTTATCTAGGAAAAGAGTATAGCAATTTTTACTTTGTAAGCGATTTGCATCTTTCCCATAAAAATATTCTTAAGTATGATAACAGGCCTTTTAATAGTATTGAAGAACATGATCAATCTATTATTAACAATATAAATAGTACTTGTGAAGAAACTTCTTTACTATTTATTTTGGGAGATGTGTCTATGACTTCTGATATGAATTATTTAAGAAAATTGTTTAAACAAATTAAATGCAAAGTAGTACTTGTTAAAGGTAATCATGATAGTCATCTTAAAGATTGTTTTTTAAAAGAGACTTTTATTGATGTTAAAGACTACTTAGAACTTAAGACCAAACAGACAGGCAAACTTATATTATCCCACTACCCTTTCCATTCTTGGAACGGAAGTCATAGAGGTAATATACATTTATATGCTCATGTACATACTACTAAGTTAGATTTAAATGGTAAATCTTTTAATGTAGGTGTATGTAACTCTCCTACTTATTCTCCGTTTAGTCTTAATCAAATTATTAGTGTAACCAATAAACAACTAGCGGGTGTTCATCATTAGTACTTTTGAACCAAGGTTACCAGTTAATTCTATTACTTATAAAGAGAAGATATTACTAAAAATTTAAATGTATTTTTATTTAGTTACTCTCCTGTTCAAAATAGATTAGATATGTTAGAAACTTTTAAAAATAATAATATGGCTAATCAAGACTTGCATTATTTTGTATCTACATTTATAGATGATATTCCTGAATACTATATTGACAGAGATACAGGGACAGGTCTACATATTAACGGACTACCTTCTGCATTATTTTATCCAGTAGATAATACTATAAATTTAGTTGGCCTTGTTAGTACACCTTTTATTGAAATGGCTTTAGACTCCGAGTGGTCTCGCTATATGCAACCTGATTTTTTTTAAAACAGGGTCAGCCGCAGAACTGCCTATATCTCAACAAGTGTTATTAGGTGCAGGAAATAATTTTAAAGGTACTTCAGATTCAGGACTTATGCGTCAAGCTTATTTATATAAACTTCCAGAATTACCTTATTTAATTTTATATCATAAATTTTTATATCTGAGTAAATAATATGTTAGAACTACTTTTTACATTTATGATATTTACACAAGATCCGCTCACTACTGAAGTAGTTGTTGTAGGAGTTAGTGATTTAACTTATCAAACATGTGCAGAATATACAGATAAATTAAAACAAGAATACACTTTGGACACAGCTTATAGTATTTGTGTCCCACAGATTGAAAAATTTTATTAAAGCGGAGAGCATACTATGGAAGAGTTAAATCTAGTAAGTACTTTGGGTTCTATTGGAACTACAACAAACAATCATCGAATTTTTTATATTACTGAAGATATTGATTCTTTTTCAATTCAAAATGTAATTTCATCTATTATTGAAATAAATAAAGACGATGAAAACCAAGAAAAACTTTATTCACTTGAAGGTCACACATACTCTCGAAAGCCTATTACTATTTATGTAAATAGTTACGGTGGTTCTTGCTACGACGGGTTGTCTTTGATTGGTGTAATGGCTACAAGTAAAACTCCAATTCATACAGTTGCTACTGGCAAAGTAATGTCTATGGGTTTTGCTATTGCAATCAGCGGACACATTGTTGCAGCAACTAAATATACAACATTTATGGTTCATTCTGTGTCAAGTATGGCGTGGGGTCAAACTCAAACTATTGAAGAAAGTTTGGTAGAATCTCGCCGTATTGAAAAAGTTATTTTTGATTTAATTACTAGCCATACATCTATTACGCCTAAAAAATTAAAGAAAATTAATAAGGCTAAACAAGATTGGTATTTTGATGAAAATACTGCACTTGCTTTAGATGTTATTCATAAAATTATTTAAAGAAGCTTATGTTTAAATTAAAAGATATTCCAGTTAAAAAGTTTATTGTTGTTGGATCTTATGCACTAGGTACTAGATATGCAAAAGATATTGATTTGATTTGTTCAAGATCAGATATTGATTTTAATATAGTTAAAGATTTCGTTGAAATTGATTCACACACTTTATCTTTTGTTTTTAATAATAAAAAAATAGAATGTCTTTTGATTGAACAACAGCCTTCGTTAAAAGAATTATATGATTATTATTTAATAAATAAGTGTGCTGATAAAGTAGAGGCTTCTCGTGAAATCTTATTTTCTTTAAAAGGGTCTCATATTCATAGGGTTAATTCTCAGTGGGAAAAACATATACATGATTATCATAACTTAAAATATAGTGTTGATGATTCTTACTTAATTTGTAATAAATATTCAATCGGTGAATTTTCAAAATATCATTCAAAAGTTCTTGATGCACTTCTTGGAACACAAATTCAAGTTCCTTTAAAAAATGTGACAATAAAAGATTTCTTTAATGATCATGTAAAAAGAGACTTAGATCATGATTGGCTACATGAAGTTTTTAAACATAAAGAACATCCAATGTACACGTATTTATTATTAGATACAGAACACGTTTACTGTTGCCCTTTTAAATGGCAAGAATTTTCTCAAGAAGATAAAATTAAGTGTGTTTTAGAAGAGACATATGTTACAGCAATTGAACGATATCTTGCTCCAATGTATTTTAGAAAGCCTGATGTTATTTTAACTGAAGGTATTCAAATAGATTCGTTTAAAAAATCTTTAATTAAAGTATGTACGACAATGTGTTCAGGATTTTTTAGAGACTTTGCTATTAATCATTATTTTATGATTTTAAATAGTATGGATACTCTGTATTTTGATAAGTTTTTAAAAGAGTATAAACATGTTAATGGTCTTAGTTAATTTAAATACTAGTGTAGACACGGATTGGTATCTAGCTTTAAATTTAGAAATTGGTGAGGCATACTTTATTGATGAAGTAATTAAGATTAATGGTTCTGTATGGTATTGTCATATTCAAGGATCCCCTAAACAATACTGGCTAACTATTAAATGTTTTGAACACTTAGTTCTTAAAGTATCTAATTAGATTATTGTTAAGTTGCTAGCAAAGGTGCTGAACAGAGTTTTTACTTTGGCCTTTCAGAAATGAGAGAAGTTCGATTCTTAACTTAACACAACAAACAAATAAATATAAAGGTTACATGATAATATGTGTTTGTGCGGGAGTTTCTGACTCCTTCTTATTAAATAAATATACAGAACAATCAAGTGAACAATTGTCGCTTGAGTTGTTACAACAAAAATACAACATTTGCTTAAACTGCAAATGTTGTTATGAGGAAGTAACTTCTTTGATTACTTCCATTAATTCTAAAATAAATAAAAAGGAAATTTAATATGTCAAAGCTTTATGAGACATTAAAACAAGAACTGCACACAGCAAGACTTGTTAAAGATGGTTTCAAAGTCGTGCTATTGTCTACCCTTATTGGAGAATTAGATTCTAAAAAATCTAAAGGTATTTTTAATGATGAAGTTGTTTTAAATACAATTAAATTTTTTATTAAAAATAATGAATCTATTTCAAACATAACTGGAAGTCAGACCGAAGAACAAAAGAAAGAGTTGCAGATTCTTAAAGCGTATTTACCTCAATTGCTTTCTGTAGAAGAAACAAAAGACAAACTTAACCAAGTTATCTCTCTTTTAAAACAAAGTAATGATAAATTAAATAAAGGTAATATTATGAAACTTATGAAATCATTTCCAATTGATGCTAAGTTAGTTAATAGCCTTATTGATGCAGCATTATAATATGAACCAAGATGTTCAGATAATTACTTTAAGTCAAGCATTAAATAAAGTAGGTTTAATATATGCTTTTGAATTATTAGGTTTATTACTTATAGCATTTTTATGCTTAAACACTTTGGTTTATTTAGGCGTAGCAGGTTTTACTTATTTTCAAGTTTTAGCTAGTGTATTATTTTCTAGAATTATTTATTCAGTTTTTACAAGAAGTATTTATTTAAGTTATATTTCTAATTTAATTAATATACTTTGTTTATTATTTATTTTATTTATTTTATAAAAGGATTTAAAGATGCAACAACGTAAACAACCAAAAAATCCAGCAAACCCTTCCCAACACACTTTAAATAAACATAAAGCTTACCAAGAAGGCGGGGACAAAGATAAAAATGGATATAAAAACTTTACTCTATCTCCTGCTCAATTAGAATGTCAAAAAGTAATTCAAAATAATATTATTACTTTTATTGAAGGGATTGCAGGCGGAGGTAAATCATTAGTAGCTTTGTATTGCGCTGTTAAAACATATTTAGCAGATCCTTCTAATAAAATTATTGTTATTCGTACTCCTATGGAAGCTACACTACATGATAAAGTAGGTTTTCTTCCTAATGATTTAAAAGCAAAATTAGATCCTCATTTTGCTAGTACTAAGCTTCTACTAGAGCAACTATTAAATCCAAGCAAAGTTGATGCTGATCTTAATGGTCCGCACAAACGAATTGAATTTTTAGTACCAAATTTCGCACTAGGTTGTACTTTTGATAATGCTTTTATTATTGTAGATGAAGGCCAAACTCAAAATCCTGTGATTATGAAACTACTTCTAGAACGTATTGGAACAAACAGTAAAATGGTTGTTCTTGGAGACCCTTCTCAAGTTTATAGCAGTAACAAAGATCGCCAAGGTATGCGCGATGCGATGTTAAAATTCTTCAATGTAGATGCAAAAGCAGAAATAGTTGATTCAAAATACCCAGACATTGGTTATTATAAATTTAGTATTGATGATTGTATGCGTTCTGATATTGTAAAAACAGTATTAAGAGCTTATGCAAATAGCCCTTTAGGTAAATAATGAAATGTTTAAAACTATTAGAAATTTGTTAGCTACTGCGCCTATTCTAAAAAAAGCACATGTGCATCAATTTTCTGAAATTAAACTGATGCAGCAAGATAAATATAATATTGAAGATGAAGCTTCTGGGTTGTTAAACCACACAAAAATACATACTATCTATTTGGACATGGACGGGGACGTTGCATTGATTTACTAGTCATAGTATACTACTCCAGGTCAACTAGACTCGGAGGAAATAAGTATGACTAATAAATCAAAAACATTAATTTTTACAGAAAAAGCTATAAAAGTACATGGGCTTGCATATCATTATTATTTAGTAGATTACATAAACTCAACAACTAAAGTTAAAATAATTTGCCCTTTGCACGGTTTGTTTGAACAAATACCCGCTAATCATTTACAAGGTAGTGGGTGTCGCTATTGTTCGCTTAAAAATAAAAAGCAATGCAACCCCTTAACAACAGAACAATTTATTGAAAAAGCTGTTAAAACACACGGAAATAAATATGATTATTCTTTAACTGAATATTATAACTCTACTTCCAAAGTTAAAATACTTTGTCCAACTCACGGTGTTTTTGAACAATCCCCTGTTTATCACATACAAGGATCTAATTGCCCGCTATGTCATGGTATGTATAAAACGACAGAGGGTGTGTTAAAAATATTTAAAGAAATACATGGAAATAAATATTCATACCCTGATTTTAAATTAAAAAGAATGCACGATAAGATCAGCATTATTTGCGACATTCATGGAAAATTTAAACAATCCGCTAGTAAGCATAAAAACGGTGCAGGGTGTTACTCTTGTAGTCGACTTAATACAGGTTGGACAAGAACTAAATTTATAGCAAAATGTAAAGAAAATAATAATGGGTTAGGTATATTTTATATTATAAAATGCTCCAATGAAACAGAAACATTTTATAAATTTGGCATTACTTCAAATTCAATTAAAAAAAGATATAGTGGTAAAAAAGCAATGCCTTATTCTTTTGAAATTATACAAGAAATTACTGATACACCTATAAATATATTTAATTATGAATTATTTATAAAAAATACAATTGATACTATGAAAATAAAGTATATCCCTCAGCTTGCATTTGGGGGGTCTTTAAGTGAGTGTGTAAAATTAAATTAAATACAAAAGAATTAGAAAAACTTTATTTAAATCAAATACATACCATTTATTTGGATATGGACGGCGTTTTAGTTGATTTTTATGGCTATTTAGCTGAAACTTTAAATTTATCTGAACAAGAATTTATAGCTAAATTAACATCATTTAAAACTAAAGAAGAAAAAGAAAATTATATTATTCCTTTGATTTTAAATAGTGTTGATGATGAGAGTTTTATTAAAGCTAAACCTACTAAAGAATTTAATCAATTTGTAAGGCTTATAGAGCACTGGCTTAATTTAGGAATTGATGTTCAGATTCTGTCTTCTACAATGCAAGAGCACGGGAAGAATTCAGAGATTAAGCGACAAAAACAAATTTGGCTGTCTCAGCACGGACTTGATCATATTAGAGCTAATTTTGTTCAAGGGTCAAAATACAAACAAGATTATGCGGATCAAAATTGTTTATTAATTGATGATTATAAACGTACAATTGATCAATGGAATGCTTGGGAAGGTGCAGTCGGCATCCACCATACTGCCATGGTTACAACTTTAAAACAATTAAAACAATTAGGATTACTCTAATGTCAGAAGATAATAAATATAAAGAAATGATGAAAGCTCTTGAGGAATTTCAAGAGCTACAAAAGACTCAGTTGGCTGCAGTATTAAACAAAACAGATTCAATTTTCACTCCAGAGCAAGCTATTATAGTTAAAGATTTACTTAGTATTACTTATAATTTAACACGTACTAGCGAAGAGTTTTCAAATGCTTATGTTAATCTAATTACAACTTTGGAAACTTTTTATGAAATTCTTGTAGAAGATTTGGGTTTATTTTCTAAAGAAAAATTTGAAGAAATTGCACAACGTATTCTTTTTGAAAAGACACAAAAACTAGAAGAAATTAAAAACGAAAAAGGATCTACTTAATGACTATTTGCATTTATAAAGATGGAGTTTTAGGTGCAGATGGCCGTACTACTTACACTGATGGAACTATTGTAACTGATAATGCTGTTAAAATTGGTTTAATTTGGGAGTGTAAAGTAGAAGGTACTCGTAGTATTTATAAAGATACTTTACAAGAACCTAAACTATTTGCAGCTTATGGTTTTGCTGGTGCAGCTTTTTATATGAAAAAGTTTGTACGCTGGCTTACTACAACACAACATCCTGATATTGATTCTGAAAATGACTTGGATTTCGATGCTTGTGATATGACACTAGACCCTGATGTACCTATGAGCGGGCTGGTTGTTTTTGTTGACTACGATTTTGTTCGTCTTTATAGTTCTGAGTACGAATCGCATATTTACTTAGATCTTCCTGCCAATGAACTAGTAGCAATAGGCTCTGGTGAAAAAATCGCTAAAGCTATTAACTCAACTAACTCTTTAATGAGAGTTGATACAATTATCACAAATGTAGCTAAGTTAAATACTACATGTGGTGGATTAATTACTTTATATGATTTAAATAAATTAAAATAATGAGCAATTACTTTAAAGTATTAAATACTAAAACTAAAATGCCAACTATTGACTCTAAAGGCTATAGTTTGGATATTTATAGCCCTGATAATTTTATAATTAAAAAGGGGGCTATTGCTACTATTAATTCAGGTATTAGTTTAACTATTCCTGAAGGACATGTAGCTCTTGTTGTACCAACAACAAAACTTTCAATACAATCTGGTATTCATATTTTAGCTTCTTTTATTCCGTGTACTTATGTAGATGAGATTTTATTAAATTTCACACAACATAGTTCAGAAGTTATTCACATTGAAAAAGACCAACATTTAGCACAAATTATATTTGTTAAAGCTTTTAATTTTCATGCAACATACTAAAAAAATCGTTATTCTGCTGTACTCTAGTCAACCGAGTATTCGGTAAGACTACATTCTCTAAAGCTTTATTACACAAGCTGTCCAATTGTAAAATCAATACAACTCAAACTGCATTCGCAGACTTTATAAAACAAACTTCTTATTCTTGCTTTACAAACGTATCTCAAGATTTTCATAATGAGTTCTTAAATTATGAAGATTATAAACAAAATAAAAAAGATGTTAAAATTTCTAGTATAGAAAATAAATATACACCTAGGGATTTATATATACTCTACAGTTCTTTTATTAAAAATATATTTGGAGAACAAATTGTTTCTCAGTATTTAAAAGATCAAATTCTAAAAAGTGATTTTTTAGTTACTATTGTAGATGACTGGCGTTTAAAAACAGACAGTGATACTTTAGAAAAAGAGTTAGATAAGTTAACTTTAATTAAAGTTAACTTAAGTAAAAAAGATGTTAAGGTTAATTCTTTGTCTGATATTTCTAATCAATACGAAGGAAAAATAAACAAGGAAGATTGTGATATTGTTTTTGAATTTAATGAAGATTGGTCTAATTCAAAAGAACTTGAAGAGGTTATTTTAAAATATGTCATTACATAAATTAAAAAGCTTTCAAGGCCGGTTATATTAAAAACAAAAATAAAGATAATTCTAGATTTGACGATGAAGAGTCTTATATAAAAGATAATAAAAAGAAAAGAAAACACCGTCAACATTTAGAGTTAACAGAAGATGAGTTAATTGCAGAATTACAAAAGGAAATTGAAGATGAACAACGTGGATAAACAATACATTGATTTAGTTAAAAACATTTTAGAAAAAGGTGAACCACATGCTGATCGTACAGGTGTAGGTACTCTTTCTTTGTTTGGAACTTCACTTCGTTTTGATTTAGCTGAAGGCTTTCCGATTCTTACTACTAAAAAAGTATTTTATCGACAAGCTTTTCATGAAACTCTTTGGATGTTTATACAAGGCTCTTCAGACTGTACTTATTTAAAAGATAATAATACAACCATCTGGGCTGAATGGACGTGTATTACTGATGATAATCCTGATGGTACTATTGGTAATCTATATGGTCCTGTTTTAAGAGCTTATCGTAAAGATAGAAATAACCCTAATGACACTATCGATCAATTACAACGATGTATCGATATGATTAAAACAAATCCAAATTCACGTCGTATTGTTATGACTGCGTTTGATCCTAGGTTTGTAGCTGACGAGAATCTCTCTTTCTTAGAGAATGTTGAGGCTGGTAACGGTGTATTGAATCCATGTCACAGTAACTTTATTCAATTTAAAGTTGTTAATGGAAAGTTGAGTGGTTATTTTTTAACCAGATCAAACGACGTGTGTCTTGGCGCACCGTTTAATTACATACAGGCCGCCTTGCTTATTCACATGGTAGCACATGTATGTAATTTAGAAGTAGGTGAAGTTATTTATAATGTAGCTGACACTCATATCTATACAAACCATATAGATGTATTAAAAGAACAAATAACTAGAGAACCATATCCTTTACCTAAACTTATTATTAAGCGTAAAGTAACTGATATAAATGATTTTAAATTTGAAGACTTTGAACTTCAAGACTATAACTCACATCCTATTTTAAAAGCTGATGTGGCAATTTAAACTTAATTAAGTAAGGATAACTTAATGACAACTAAAAATAAAATTCTTCTCGTAACTGGTATTGGCGATACTTATTTCTCTAAAAATTCTGATAAAAAATTAGAATTTGGAGCGGATCTTGCTGATAAAGTTACTAACTTTTTAACTCAATCTTCAAATATTTATTCAGGGATTATAAATTTAAAGTCTCATTATGATACAATTAAAGATGTAGATGTTACTAAAAATGTTAAATCTAAATCTAAGGTTATTTCCTATAGCATGTTTAATCCTGAATTATTCGATACATGGAATTCTTTTACTTTAATTGAAAATCAAAATGATTCTGTTGAATATAATGCAAAAGCATTAGATTGGATTTTACCTCCATCAAATTATGAAATTCATATTTGTGGTGTAGATCTTAATGGTTTTTATAAAAACGTAATTCAAGATTTAATTAAACGAGGCTATACTGTATATTTGTATAGTGATTTAATTAAACGCTTTAAAAATACTGAAGAAGGCATTAGCCAGATTAAAAATAAGAATTTTGTTTATTGTTCCCATCGCTCTGTAAGAATTAAATAATGATTACAGGTATGCCAAAAGATCTTGCTGCTATATTAGCAGTAGATCAAAATTATGGTATTGGTTACAAAAATAATATTTTAATTAAAAACTCAATTGATATGTCTTTATTTAGGAAATACACTTTAGCTTATAAAAATTGTATTGTCGGGAATAAAACTGCGCAGAGTTTAAATTATCATTTAAAAGATCGTATATTACATGTAATGTCTAGAAGCAGGCCTGCCCTAGAATTAGATGTAAATGTTCCTTATATAGTTATAGGAGGCAATGAAATATATGATTATTTTAAAAATAGTATTACAACTTGGTATGTTACTTATTTTAAACAAACTTGTTTAAATGTAGACACATACCTTAATGAAGATGTTATTAATGTTATTAACAGCATCAAAACACAAGAGATTATATTTGAAAACGAAGATTTAGTAGTTATCAAATATGTAAAAATTTAGATATAGAAAGAGATATATAGAATGACTACCTTAACAAAAAACAAAACTAAAGTAACTCTCGGCACAGTAGTAAAAATCTGGCACGGTACTCGAGGCCATGACTATGTAGTTGTTGGTGTTGATACTAATTCACGAGAAGTACACTTGATTAAGCATAATAGTATCAATCAAGATGGTTCTATTCATGCAGCTACTGCTGAAGCATATTTTTCTCATAAAAAAGTTTCTTATAATACGCACGGTATTATTACTGGAATTTCCACTGTTCTTGGTCAGTGTAAGCGTTTAAACGTTGCAAACTTAACTAAACATTTTGGAAGCACTACTATTAGCCCAGCAGGTTTTAATGGTCTAAGTCTTTACAGTACAGCTACAATTGATCGTCGTGATTCATTTGTGTACTAAGGAGTAGGTATATGAGTCTTCAACAGCCAACGTATTACTCAGATAACTGTGTGCTGCGTTTTAGTCTACACTGTGGTGAAAAATACTCGCCACGGACACGTATTTGTTGAAGGTGCTCCTTTTTTAAAAAGAGAAGGAAACGCCAACAAATACAATTGGGAAGAGAGTAAAATAACTCTGCAATTAAATACAAACGATTTAGATAAAATTATTCACGGCATGGTCTCCCCGATTACTCAAGGCTTTAATATTGAAAAGAATAATAAATTCTTTTCTTTTAAAGGTACAACTTTTACTTTAAGCTCTAAAGAATTAAATACGACTTTAGAAATTGAATTAACTCCTGCCCAAAATAGCGGGTTGTTGTTACTAATGCAACAAGCTAAGCTACGTATATATGGGTGGGCAACATGAGTACTTTAGTTATTGTTGATATATCTAAATATGAAGACATAAATACTTACGTAGATAAGCTTAAAGGTCTTCTTTTACATGCTGAGTATGATTGGGATCCAGTTTTTATTGATATTGCTGATTATGTTTTAGAAAATCATTCTAATAAATATAAATCTATTTTGTGTTTTGATGGCACTTACAATCAAATTGCAGAGTTATATACCGCTGCTCTTCGTGTACCTTCTTTTGAATTTCAAAATAATCACTACTTTGAAAAATCTTTTAATATACTTCTTGTAGGTTTTAATTATAGTATTGCTGATATCTATCTTTCTGAAAATAAAAAGACAGCTTGGAATACTTTAAAACAATTTGTTAAGTCTTATAAATCTTTAAATTTTAACAAACCTTCTTTTGAATTTAAAACTCAAAATCCAGTTGTTAAAACTGAGATAGTCGAGGTTATTCAAGAAGTCCCTGTAGAAATTGTTTCTGATACTAGTAGCGCTATTACAGAATTAGTTGTTAATACTTCTTCTGTAAATGAGGAAGTTTCTTTAGTAATTAATAAAGTACTAACACAAGCTTCTAGTCCAAATATTGAAACAATAACTCAACTGTCTTTTCATTTAAAAGCTATTGCAGGTCTTTTAGATAATTTTGTAAAAGAAGTACAGTGAAATGCAAGGAAAATTAATGGATAAGTTTTTACAAATACTTTTACAAACTGCTATGCGTTTTTATGCTAGGAAAGCTGTTTATACTTTTGATTCACAAGTTAAAAAAGCATTAAATTATAGCAAATTTAATGTTACTTGTGATACTTGTGAACATGTTAATAATTATTCTGATTACAGTATATTTTTTGATACTTTTAAATTTAATTGTAATAAGTGTCGGTGCCATTTTAGATAATGAAAAAATTAACAGAGTCAAGTATGAGCATCAAAGAATGATTAATAGTTACAGGAGTAATAATTTTGTATAAAGATAAAACTTTAATTTTAGGGTTGGATTCTAGTAAGAGAAATACAGGTGTTTCTCTAATTACTCACTTTAAAAAAGAAGATGGTTCTGACGTATTTGAACTATTATCAAAAGTACATATTAAAGTTAAACCTGTACCTAATGAACCTATTTTCTTCTGTGAGCTTCAATCTTATAATATGTTAGATCATTTTTTAAAAGATTATATCCAACATATTGATTACGGAGTGTTAGAAGGTTTTGCATTTGGAGGGCAAGGTTTAACTAAATTAGCAAGTACTGCAGCAGTTTATCAGTTGCTTCTTGCTAAGAATAATATCCCTATAATTCATATTGCACCGACAAGAGTTAAACTTATTGTAAGCGGTTCTGGTAAAGGATCTAAACAGGAAGTAAGAGCAGGATTATCTAATTTTTTAATTAATTATGATACAATAAAGTGGCCTACATTTGATGTCTCTGACTCTGCTGCTATTGCAGTTGCTAGTGCAATAGTTAACTTATATCCTGAAAGATTTCCTACCAAGACAAAACTTAAAAAAGCAAAAAAAGCTGTAACTAAGGTGGATGATGCAGATAACTAATTTAACAGAAATTCTTGCTTCAATTCAAGAATTAACTGAATATCAATCATTATCTTCTAAAGATAAAATAATTATTTTATCAAATTTAATTCTCTTTGTATCTAAAGATCTTCTTCCTGATTATTATGCAGCATATAAAGATTCGTTACTTAGTAACGGAAAAGAATTAATGCTTGAGTTACAAAAACACCCTGATGATGTTTCTTTACAATTAGCAATAAAAGCACACTTACTACTAGACTTAAGTACTAAACTTAAAAACAAGGATTGATATGGTTGATATGGAAGTTATTGATTTTGATGAATCAGAAGTTTGGAATGAAGTCTGCATTGAATCAATTAAATATAAAAATAAAAATTTTGATGAATGGTGTGATCTTCTAGCTTTACCTGCATTTGATGTACAAAATTTAGAAGAAGTTGAATTTGCTAATAAAGAAGCAATGCGTTTAACTGAACTTATTTCTTCTAACTGTTCTAAAACAAAAGGAACTTTTTATTTAGCTAAAGCAGCGTATACTAATGCAATGCACCTAGCTAAAAATAAAATTATAGAAGAAATAGAACAAAGCGGTGTTAAACGATTACCAAGTCAAGATAATCTTGAAAGAATGGCTTTAGATAAGTGTCTTAAAGAATGGCGTGTTATGTTAAAATCAGAAATTATTTACGAGTTTTGGCAAACACATAGTTATAAGTTAAATCAGATACATACTCGACTTACAAGTTTAAATATAATTAAAAATATAGAATCAAAACAATTGGTGATTTAAATTGGCAAACCTTACAATTGCTGAACGTAAACGTGCTTTAACAGCACTAGTTACAAAAATAAATAAAAAAGCTGGCGATCAAATTATTGTAGATTCTGCAAATATTCCTGTTATTGATGTCATCTCAACAGGCTCTCCTAAAGTAGATTCTTTATTAGGCATTAATGGTATAGCTAGAGCCCGTTTAACTGAACTTTATGGAGAGGAAGGTTCTGGAAAGTCAACATTTTGTTATATGTTGGCAGCAAATGCTCAAAAAACTTATCCAGAAGAATTAGTTGTTTACATTGATGTTGAGCAAGCTTGCTCTTTAGAGTATTGTGCTAAACTTGGTGTAGACTTAGACCCTTCAAGATTTCTTTTAGTACAACCAGATAGTGGCGCTCAAGCCTTACAAATTATGGAAGATTTTGTAGAATCTGGTTTGTGTTCTCTTGTTATTCTCGATTCAATTGCTGCTCTTATCACAGAACAAGAATTGAATGGCGAAGCTGGTGATCAGTTTATGGCAGTATTGCCTAGATTACTTGGTGCTCCTATTAAGAGACTAACTACTTTAGCTAAACGTGCTAATACTGCTTGTGTCTTTATTAACCAAACACGATCTACTATGGCGTTACATGGAAGTCCAACTACAACTCCAGGTGGTAAACATTAAGTTATGTTAAATTATTTACCGCTTTCTGAAGATCAATTTTTAATTTTAAAAAATCTTTATTACTCTTTTAATAACTACATAGAAATAGCAAATATATTAAAAATATCTAAATCTGCTGTTTGTTGTCATATAAAAGAGTATATTTCTTTGGAATATGATATTAAAAAAGACCCAGAAAGTGTAAAAATATTTTTAAAAACTTTGCTTCCTGTTTAAAAAATTCCGTGAATTGCTGGAAAACATGTTAACTTTATTTAACTACAACGTGGCTTTAAAAGGCGAGCGTGAATGTTTTAAAAATAAATAAAGTTGTGCAATCAGCAGCTATGCTTTGTTAGTAATAACAGAGAGAAGTTCAGAGACTAGGTATTGAGTCCTTATGGAGGATAATAAGTATACCCACGAGCGCGGGACATTGTATAATAATACAATGAAGATATAGTCCAAATTTCTTACATATTATGAAATTTAGTGTAAGTTTATAAGATAAAGAGCTTATAGTAATAATTAGAAAGTTCTTAAATTTCAAGCCTCTACTCGTATAGAAGTAAAACGTATTGAGTATTTAAAAGATAGTAAAGACATTCCTTTTGGAGCTAAACTCCGTATTCGTTTAATAAAAAGTCGTTTCTCTCCTCCGCACACAATGACTGAATGTAATTTAATATTTGGTGTAGGTATTGATCAAGTTATTGAATCAGTAGATGTTGCAGTAGATAAAAAGATAATTGTACAAGGTGGTGCTTGGTTTAAAGTTCCTGTTCAAGGAAAAGATTTAATTCAATTCCAAGGTAAAGAAAAAGTTTACGATTATTTTAGAAGCGACTCTGCTGCTTTAACTTACTTGAATAGTTTGCTTTTTACTAAGAAAACAGCTATTACTGAAGTGGTTGATCCTGCTGATTTAGAAGAAACTGACGAGGAATAATATGGCTGATACATCTCTTTTGGTTATTGACCGGAGATTTCTTAGCGTTTCTTGCAGCTTCTTCAGTTGTTGAGCGTTATGTAGAATTAAAAGACTCCGTAACTGGTCAAGTTATTGAGTATAAAAATATCACTACTGCTAAAAAAGAACATCCTACGTACTTAATTAATCCGCAAGATTATCATGTTACTGATGCACAAAGACTCAAGAAAAACTATCTTGGGTCTGCAAAAGCAATTATGATTAATAAAGTTAATAAGTTTAAAAAAGCTACACGGATGTACTAATGTACTTATAGTAATGGGAGGTAAAACTAATTTTAGAAATGATATCCCATTATTTGAAAAATATAAAGCAAGAGAAGGGGCGTTTAGACCAGCTTGCTTAAAAGAGGTTCGCACACTTCTTGAAGAGATTTATCAAGTAGAGTATTCTGTTGACTGCGAAGCAGACGATTTAATCTCAATGTACCAATATAAAGGTTGGAGAACAGGAGAGAAAATTGTAGTTGTTGCTGTTGATAAAGATGCTAAGCAAACTCCAGGCTGGCTTTATAATCCCGATACAGAAGTTCTTAAGGATTGCTCTGGCTTTGGAGAAATCTGGCTTAAAGATAAAGCAAATGGTACTAAAAAACTAGATGGTTTCGGCCGCATGTTTTTTTATTATCAAGTATTATGTGGGGATCCTGTCGATGAATATAATCCGTTCCCAAAAGGATCGAGAGTTACAGACTTGAAGTTTTATAATATGTTTAAGGACTTTACTACTGATAAGGAATGTTGGGAACAAGTTGCAAGTTTATATAAACAAAATTACGGTTTATTAAAAGAGTATACTGACTGGTCTGGTAAAGTTCATAAAGGTACTTGGGTTAATATTCTTCAAAACTACGTAGATGTAGTACATATGCGTAGATGGAAAGATGACCGTATTAATGTAAAAGATGTTCTATCTAAATATGGTATTATTTAAGTTATGACTGTATTTTACAAAGATCCTTTAGATATTTTAAAACAGTACTGGCGGACATAACCGGATTTAGACGGTAAGCAACTACAAGCTATTAGATCTTTGCTTCAAGGTAAAGATGTTTTATTTTTAGCTCCAACTCGGATTAGGTAAGTCTGTAGTATATCAAGTTCCTGCTCTGTGTCTTGAAGGTACTGCTATTGTTATATCACCTTTACTTAGTTTAATGGATGATCAAGTAACTGTCTTAAACTCAAAAGGTATTAATGCAGTTACAATTAATAGTACTTTAGGTGAGAGAGAAAGAAAGCAAATTGATTATAATATAACTGGTTACGGCGGTATTACTGAATTAATAAAGCTTCAAAAATTAGTTAAGAAACGAATCTATAAAACTTTTAATATACCTGAATTAGATTCTTTTACGGAATTTAAAACATTTTTAAAAGAAGCTGATTTTGCTACAGGGGAAGCAAAGAAAACATTGCATTATATTTCAAAGCTTAATTTAAATTTTGAAGTAGCTGAACAGTTTTCTGAATTTAAAGAGTTGCTTGTTAGTATACAAGATAAACAGAGACCTGTTAAACTTTTATATCTTGCCCCTGAAACTCTTTTAAATCCAAGTATGGTTGAGTTTATTAATACTCATGTTAAGATCTCTTTTATTGCTGTTGACGAGCGGACATATTATATCTGCATGGGGTACTTCGTTTAGACCTAAGTATAAAGAGATTGCTAAGGTCAGGGAACTTTTTAAACCAGTACCCATATTGGCTCTGACTGCCACTGCAGATGCAATAACTAGAAAAGACATTATTGAAGTATTAAATTTTGATCTTGAAAGTAATAAGGCAGTTTTATATTCGCACAGCGTCGATAGACCTAATATATCATATACTGTGACTCCAAAAGCTATGAATCAATACTTACAGACTTTGGGTATTATTAAAAAATATCCTAAAGATACTTGTGGTATTATTTATTGCCAATCAAGAGCTAAATGCGAACTTATGGAAAAGTATTTAAAAAGCGAAGGAATTGATTGCGCATTTTTTCATGCAGGTAGGAAAGTTAAAGATAAAGAATATATACAATCTTGTTATATGAATAAAACTTTAAATTTAATTATCGCTACAGTAGCTTTTGGTATGGGTATTGATCGCAGTGATGTGCGTTATGTTATTAATACAGATATACCTAATTCTATAGAGGAATTTAGCCAAATGTCAGGTAGGGCTTCTAGGGATGGAAAACCCGCAGATTCATATTTAATATATTCTGATAAAGACTATAATACTGCTAAATGGCTTTTAGGCCAAACAACCTTAGACCCAGATAGATTAAAAATAAACAGAGAAAAGCTACATCAAGTTAGTAATTATTGTACTTTAGTTAAAACTTGTCGTAGAAAATTTTTACTAGAGTATTTTGGAGATACTTCTCCTGAATATTGCTATAATTGTGATATTTGTAATAATAAAAATGGTAAATCAAAACATAATTCAATCAAAAGATAGTATAACAATAGATGGTGTTGTTTTACACTATCGTTTAAAACCTATTAGATCTAAAGATGGTTTCATAAATGATTTAGAGCACTCTAGTACAAAAAATTGGAATAACACAAATAAACATATGTGGTATTACAGAAAATGGAAAGATATGAGAACTCGCTCTAAAAACAAAGGTATTGAAGTCTCTGAGTCATGGAAAACTTTTTCAAATTTTGTAAAAGATCTCTCTGATTTCAGAAATAACAACAAACCATTTTATGCATTAGACAAAGACTTGTTATCAAACGGTAAGCGTATTTATTCAAAAGAGACTTGTGTCCTTTTACCTCAAAGTATTAATTATTATTTATCAGACAAACATTCTGAAAATAATAAAGTACTAAAGAAAACTCTTTTAAAACATTTACGTTTATTTAAAGATAATTTAGATGCTTCTGTCTACAACAAAATTGAAAGTTACAGAAGTACTCTTTAATATGAAAGTAATTAATTTATTTGGAAGTTCTGGTGCTGGAAAATCTACTCAAGCTTTAGGTCTTGCTTATGAACTTAAAAAAAGAGGTATTAAGTGTGAATATATTTCGGAGTATGCTAAAGAATTAGTGTTTTCTGGATGTTCTCATCTATTAACTCAAAATCAGTTGTTTGTTTTCAGCGAACAACTTAGAAGAATGAATACATTACGTAATACTGAAATACAGTATTTAGTTGTTGACTCACCTCTTCTTCTCGGATTATTTTATGGGAAAAAATATAATACAACAAGTAGGGAATTAAATAGTTTAATTATAAATGAATTTAATACTTATGATAATACAAATATATTTTTAACTAGAACTGCACCTTTTGAACAATTTGGAAGAGTGCAACAAGAAGAAGAATCTAATCAAGATTCTTTGGATTTAAAACAACTATTATTAGATAATCATGTGCATTTTATTGAAGAAGAGTCAAACGATTCTCTTGCTGCACATTTAGCTTATAAAATTTTAACAAATAAACTTTAAGGTATTTTATTATGAACAAACAAGAATTAGTAGCCGCAGTTGCAACCGCTCACGAAATCACCAAAAAACAAGCTCAAGCTATTATTGAAACAGTTGTTGATACAATTGTTGCTCAGCTAGTTGCAGGTGAATCAGTAAATGTTACCGGCCTAGGTGTATTCAGCACTGCTGAAACTGCTGCGCGTACTGGACGCAATCCATCTACTGGAGACGCTATTGAAATTCCAGCAAGTAAACGTCCAACCTTTAAGTATACTGCCCCTGTTAAGAAAGCTGTTAAAGCTTCTGCAGTATAATTCATGCATACTGATTTAAATTTATCAAATCTAGAGTCTGTCCGCAATTTTATGATTGCGGCAGGCCAGCATGATCCTGAAAACCCTCAGTTTAATTTTAAAGATGCACCTTTAGTTAAACTACGTCTTAAGCTTCTATTGGAAGAAGTTGCAGAACATTTTGAAGCGCTATTAGCAGAACCATCTTGGAATGTTATTAAAAAACAATTTGATCTTATTCAACGATTAACATCTGGAATTACTGAAGAAGATTTAGATGTTAATATTGTTGAAGTTTTAGATTCTGCTGTCGATATTGAATATATTCTATGTGGTAATGCTATTGCCTTTAATGTACCATTTGATAAAGGTTTCAAATTAGTACATGAAAATAATATGACAAAAATTGATAAAGCAACAGGTAAATGTATTAAAAGTCCTGAAGGTAAAATTCTTAAACCTGAAGGTTACGTTCCAGTTAATTTGTCAGTTTTATTTGATTAATTAAAACTATGAAACTATCTACGCTTAACAGCAAACTTAATTTAATTTCAGTAGGGAGCAACGCTAAAACTAGCAAAGGTGACTCCGAAGACACACTAACAGCAATTCTTTATTTATATTTTAAAACATTCTGAAAACCCATCAAAAAATATCAACGGTTTGTAATAATATTTTGAATATAACTTATGTAGATTTTTTTCTAAAATGTAGATAGTATCCGCTAAATCGGTAATTTCTTGAATTACTTCATAATCATACGGCATGTGGTATTTACTACTATATCTTCGCTTAACTGCCTTTGAAGTTATTCCTATTTTATAAAATTCTTCTGTGGCATTAAAGCATCTTATTATATAAAGAATTCCAATACCGTTTATTATTTTTAATACATAGATTTTTAAAATTTTGTTTAGACCAACCATTCACTTCTTTGCCACATTCTGTGCATCCTTGCTTAGAATTTATATGATTTCTAGCAATTTGTTCAAACACCCCATGAATAGAACAAATAATCTTAACTTTTGTTTTAGCGTTTATATACTTTAATAATGTGTAATCATATTTATCTCCATGAACGTTTTTAGCTTTTTCTATGAAACTTTCATTGGTGTGTTTAACTCTTTTAGAACAATATGGACAACCTTGTTTTAGTAATAAATGGGCATTAGGTGTTTGTTCAAACTCATGATTATTTTCACAAATAATCTTAACTTTAACCCTATTGCTGATATAATTAACTTTAGAATAATTGTATCTGTGATTATGAATTTGATTAGCTTGTTTTTCAAATTCTTCTTTTGTTTTCTTTTTGGACATACACCCTCCTTTAAAATACATTATATCAGCAATTATAAAAAACTTCAAGGAGTTTAAATATTTGAAACTATCTACACTTAATTCAAAGTTCAACTTAGGCTCAGTTGGTCAAAATGCTAAGACAATTAAGTCTGATCAAGCTTATCCTGATAGTTTAACTTACATCCTGTACCTAACACCTAGCGATATTAGTGGGTATGGTAATGTGTGTCCTAAAGCTAGTGCACGGATGCAGAGCAGCTTGTTTATCAACAGCAGGCAGAGGTAAATTTTCTAATGTTAAAGAAGCTCGCTTAAGAAAAACTAAATTATTTTTTGAAGATCGCGCAACATTTCTTAAACAATTAGAACAAGATATTACTTTATTTGCTAAATATTGTGAACAAAATAAAATCAAAGCTTATGTTAGATTAAATGGTACTTCAGATATTTCTTGGGAAAAATACGGTATTTTTGAAAAGTTCCCTCAAGTTCAATTTTATGATTACACTAAAGTACATAATCGTAAAGTAAGTCATTTAAGTAATTATCATTTAACTTACTCTCGTTCTGAAGATAGTTCTGATGCTGATTTAACTAAAGCACTTAATTCAGGAATGAATGTTGCAGTTGTATTTCATAAAGAGTTACCTGTTAAATGGGTAATTAACTCTAAAGAAATTCCTGTAATTAATGGTGATACTAATGATCTACGTCCACTAGATCCTAAACAATCTATAGTAGGTTTGGTCAGTAAAGGTGATGCTAAGAAAGATAGTTCTGGTTTTGTTATTTATTGTTGAGTGTATATATGGACAATATTTTATATACAAATACAATAAATCATTATTTATTTCAAGAATTAGAGGTTGAAACTCGCCATAATCTTATTAAAGATATTGAATATTTGTATCAAACCTATATAACAAATAATAATAAAATATGGGCTAGTATGGAATATCTTAATTCCATAATATTCAATACACTTATTTGTAAAGATAAGGTAAATAATATAGAGTCAATTTTTCTTGCTGTTATATTTAAACATATTCGTTTTGATGATTTTATTTCAGATCTTGAAGGCAATTTTTTAAATACGATTAATTTTGAAGAAGCCAAAGAATTTATATTAGCTAGACCTTACTTACTTGTTTATTATTCTAAAGTAAAATTTTTACTTACAGAGCCTGTTTATTCATTTAATGATATCGGAGTAACAGGCTCTGATTTTACGTATTTTCAAGACATACTTAGTTATAATTCTCCAATTATTTATTTAGATAACAGATATACCGTCTATTATGACGATGAATTATTAAATATAAAAACTTGCTACAAAGGCGATTTGCCTAAATATAATTATACAAAAAAAGATATTTATAATATTATTGAAAAAATTGGTCTTAAGTCATCTAAATTTAATACTCAGTTTTTTCAACAACTAAATGAAATTAAATTTAAAAAATTTATAGACTTATATAAAAAAGGATTTTAATAAAAAATGAACAACGTTACTTTGTATTCTTTGTCTAAAACTAAAAAATGGAAGATTTGGAAAGCCAGTACAGATTATTCAATTACGCCTAATAAAGGTATTGAAATTATTATTCAATGGGGGTATGAAGATGGCAAACAACAAACTAAATCTATTTTTGTTAAATCTGGTAAAAATATCGGTAAGAAAAATGAAACAAGTATCGTTGAACAAACTGATTTAAAATTAACTTATTTATATACAGCTCAATTTGAAGATGCTTATTTTAAAACAAAAGAAGAATATGTAGAACCTAAAGGACCTATGCTTGCACACAAGTATAAAGACAAAAAACATACTGTTAAATGGGGTAAAAATAGATATTTTGCTTCAAAAAAATTAAACGGTATTCGTTGCTTTATTCATGTAGTTAATGGCAAGGTTACTCATTTTGAGTCCAGATCGTCTAAGAATTTTAAGTACTTTACACACTTAGCAGAACAACTTGAAAAAGTACTAACTAAGGACACGACTTGTACTTTTGACGGGGAGCTTTTTAATCCTGAGATTCCTTTTGAAGTTATTAGTACATTGGTGAATTCAGATGATTACGTTGAAGACAGTGGTTATAAAACAGAAGATGTTCATTTCTATTGTTATGATTATATTGACAGTAAAAACACTGATGCAAATTTCTTTGATCGCTTTCACGACTATTTAGCTTTATATACTATTTTTCTTAATGCAACTTGTTTTCATGTTGTTGGTAATATTCAAGTTAAATCAGAGCAAGAAATGATTGATTTAGCTACTACATGGATTGCAGAAGGGCATGAAGGCCTTATGTTAAGAGATGGCGAAGCACCTTATGTATATTCAGAAAGAAGTATTGCATTATTAAAATATAAAGTAATGGAACAAGATGAGTTTCTTATTAAAGATATTTATCTTGCAGAAAATGATCCTACAAAAGTTCAGATTGTTTGTTATAATCATTTTAATCCTACTGACCCTCTTTACAATTCATTTGATATTGGAAGCTTGAAAGGTAATAAGGAAGCCAACATTAAAAATTATTTTAATAAAAAAGAAGAGTTAATTGATAAGATGTATTTAACTGTTGATTATCAAACTTTATCTAAATATAATGTACCTTTATTTCCAGTAGGTATTACTTTAAGAAAAGGTTATAGAGACAAAGATAATAACTTTGTAGCTGAGGTATAAAAATGAGACATTGCACGACTCAATTGTTATTTACAGAAAACGGCTTTAAATCCTTTGATGAATTTAATGAAGAATCTGACAAGCTCTACCTTGATAACGATTTTCGTACTGTGGATGTTTCATCTAACAGTTTATATGAATATGCACAAAAATTCATTACAGATGCTGGCGATTTTATTTATTATTATCGAGCTTATGTTGATGTTAGGTCTGAGCACGACTATTCAGAGGATTATTTAATAAAAGAATCTACCTTAGCTTCTAAGGTAGAAATTGGGGATTATTTATTACTACCAGTTGTATCTAAGTATTATACAACTACTAGTAAATCAGACTCTTTCCCAATTAAAAAATATTTAAATAATGGCTATGATTATTGTTGTTTACATAATAAAAATGAGAGCAAAGATCTTCTTGAGTTAATTAAGTCTAAAAAAGACTTACCCCCTTCAAAATATAAAAATTATACTTTAGAAGAATTATCTAAGCAGTTTCTTTTAACAAATACAATTAAATTAAAGCCTACTTTAAAAATAACTAACGCCTTACTTTATTTAGTTGCTAAATCTATTGATGGATCTTTTTATTTTAATGATAACGATGTGTTAGTACTTACTGATATAAAAGATCCAGCTTGTTTTGAATTATTAAGTAATTATTTTACAAGCTTAGGGTACATTAAAGATTATTCTAATAATATAACATTTGATTATATTAAAAAAGAAGTTCATATAACTTCAAAATTATTTAGAACTCTTTTTAAAAACAGCTTTGATAATTATAATTTAATACAACAATTAACTGAATCTAAATTAGATACTTTAATTAATTATTTAAAAACTTTTAAAAGCTATATTATATTTGATAATAAAGAGCAACTTAATATGTTTAAACACGCTTGTTGGTGTTTTAATAAACATAAGTATGCTTACGAAGTTGATGATACGACTTCAACTTACATAGTAGATTTAAATAGCGAATCTTCTTATTTACGCTTTAATCATAATACTTTTTTAGTACGTATTAAAGATATTGTTCAACTTAAAGATAGACAAATGTTTGTCACATTTACAGAAAGAGATTATTAATTTTTATGATATTAACTCATAATACAGATAATACAATTACGTCAGGAAATTTTAATGACAAGTCTATGGGCGTTATTGCTGACGGGCGGATGTTTTCTTTACTATTAAAGAATTTATATAGTAATCCTGCTGCTGCTATTTGCAGAGAGCTTTGTACTAATGCGTTAGATGCGCATGTTCAAGCTGGAAATACAAATCCTTACCATATGCAATTGCCAAGCCGTTTTGATTTGACTTTTAAACTAAGGGATTTTGGTCCTGGCTTAAATGCAGAAGAAATTGATTTGTACTTAAATACACTATTTTCTTCTTCAAAAACTCAGTCAAATCAATTAGTTGGGGGCTTCGGCCTGGGCTCGAAAAGCAGCTTCTCTATTGTTGATTCTTTTAATATCGAATCATACAAAGATGGTATAAAGCATACAGCACTCTGGTATAAAAAAGAATGTGGAACTCCTGTTCTAATTATTACTGGAAGTGTACCTTCAGACGAGCCCTCTGGTTTAAAATTTATTGTTCCTTGTAAGATTGAGCATGTTGCTCAATTTCGAACTGCAGTTGTTTCTCAATTATTTAATTTCAGTATTAAACCTAAATTTTTTGCTGATATTGATGATTTAACTACCGAAGATACTAGTATTAAATTTCCAGAGTTAGTTGAAGAAAACTTTGGTGTAAAAATATATAATGTAAGTTCAGACACTCATCGTCTGTCTAATCTTTGTTTTGTCTCTATGGGCGGAGTTGTTTATCCATTAAATACAATGCATGCTTCTCCAACAAGTGTATATGTATTTAATGAAACTCAACCTAGATTACAATTACTTGGTGATTTTAACGAATATATCTTAAAAAACAATAGTAGAGCTATAGTCTTTGAAATGCCAATTGGTTCTCTTACTATTCCTATGAGTAGAGAATTCATTGAGATTACTTCAGATAATTATACAAAATTAAACAATACTTTTAAGTCTTTACAATTAAAATTTATTGAAGAGCATTTTAAACCTTATTTTGAATTTTTAAAAAATAATGAAAATGATCCTCAAGTTGTTAAGTTATTTTTTAAAGAGTATCTGACTAATCAGAAAATTTTACAATCTGGTACCAGAATTAATTTAACAGATGCTTTAAAATTTCCTCAGACAATTTGGATTACTTTAACAGAGTTATATAGTAAAAATATAACAGGTATTTATAAAAACCAAGATATAGCGGATTATACTCATTACTTAAGATATCAATCTTCTATTGAAGATTTTAAAGTTCTGACAAAACAAACAAAGTTTATTCATAATATTTATAGTTGGTTGGATTGTTTTTCTACAAATAGTCTTCAAATAAAAACACTGTTACAGTCTTTTAAAAAATCTAATAAAACATATAATGTGTCTTTTGGTACTAACAAAATACAGTACAATACAAGAGTTAATCTTATTATTCAGGACTTAAGTAAAGATACTTATTCAGCTGCTAGGGTAGAACATTTTTTTGATACTCTTCAAATTGATAATACTGGTAATAATACTTATATTATTAGCTGTCAAGATACTAAACTTTATAATTTAGTTAAAGAAATCCTGCAAGATGCTTTTGAATTATATTCTTTAGAAAACACTTGTTTTCTTTATGAATATTCTAGTATTCCTAAGCCACCCAAAAAGGTAAAACAAGTTGTTGCTGGGCAACCTTTAACACCAGTTTTTACTGATTTAAAAGGTATTCGTTATGGAACTAAAGATACATCGTTTGTTTCAACTCATGATTTGTACTCTGGACAGCACTTCTATCAGAAGTACGCTCAAACAATTAAGCCTATAAGTGGTGTTGATTTTAATAATGCTAACTATTTTAATAAAAAAGTTGTTGTATTAATTAATACAACTTACTGTGTGTGTTTAAGAGATATTTCTGAGCCTATTAAAAAACTTATTACTTTGACTGATTATGTATTTATATATCTGACTGATGATAAATATTATAAAGTATTAGATATATTTAAGAATGACTCTAGTATTGAATGTTTATTAACTATTAATGATGTTGAAATTGACTCTAATGGTTTTACATTCACTGATAAGCTTTTAGATTATTGTTTTAAAACATTGGATTACGATTATGAATCTAATTGGCATTATTCTCGTTATTTTACTACTTTAAAAAATAATTCTAAATTAACTAATGAAGTTTTTGGAAGCACTTACGGGTGGTCCGCTAGGGATGCTATTAGAAAAATAACATTAAATACTCTGGAACATATGTATTTAAATTATGATTTTTCAACCAAGCCTTTAATTCTAGAAGAGTATCTTGATGCTTATATTTTAAAAGATGTACCTGAATTCTTTAGAAATTATCGTGCACACTGGGGTACTGCAGATTGCAAACCTGCAAATAAGACATATGAAATTTATTACGAAGCAATAAGAGATTACACCCTAAAAAAATATAATCACGAACTTAAAAATCATTCAGATATTTTCACAGATTATATTGTAAATAAAGAATTATTTTTAAATAATTTTAAATTGTATATGGAAGATATAGATAAAAAATCTATGCTTTTTAAAAAAATATTAACCAAACTTAACGTAAAAACATGGGAATAAAAATATGACAAATAATTTTAATGATGATTATCTGGATGACTATACTTTTGATGAAGATGAAACTATTGTTTCAGAAATCTCTTATCAGGTTTGTCTTGTAATTAATGCTAATGTTCTCTTAGTTAGTGTACCTTCTTTAACAGAAACACTTTCATTCTATAGCACACACATTAACTTTCAAAAAGCTTCAGATATTTGTCTTAAGTATGTACAAACTTCTGTAATTCCACAGTCTGTTTTAGAAGAACTTCGTCAACTAAATTCAATTAAAACTACTTTTAATAAGAATTGGTCTAACGGCGACATGAAGATTGTTGGTAACTCTGTAACCTACAAAGGTGATAAAATTCCTGAAACTCTGGAACATTTTATTTTAACTGCATTTGAATCACAAGTTGCTTTTGATGACTTCATTAAACCTTGGATTATCTTTGCTCAAAAACTAAGTGAATGCCAGAGTATGGAAGTTTATTCAAACTTGCACAATTTTTTAAAACACAGTGATTTAACTGTTAATGATAATGGAAATGTAGTAGCTTATAAAGTTATCAACCCTGACTTTACTGATATTTACACTGGCAAAATTGACAATAGTGTAGGCGCTACTGTTACAGAAGATCGTCGTAAAGTTAGTAGTGACCCTAATAGTACTTGTTCATTTGGACTACACGCCTGTAGTCTTAATTATATTCGAAATAGCGGTTATGGCGGTAATAACAAAATTCTTGTTAAGATCGAAGTAGATCCTCGTGATATTGTTTGTGTTCCAAATGATTATCAAGGAACTAAGATTCGTTGTTGTCAATACAAAGTTACTGAATTGTTAGGTAACTGGGACGATGTTAAAGACTTATATTAATAACTTTGTAGAGAGTGATCCTGAATTTACAGTTCAATACGGATCACTCTCTGTATTTGTTCAAAATGAAGTGTTTATAAAAGAGTCTTGTAAAGCTACATTAAATAGAGATAATTGTGAAGATTTTTTATTAATATCTAAAAACCAATATTTAATTGGAGTAGTTGTCTATGAAAAATATTCTAATAGCTATTTAATGTATCCTTCTAAAAATGCTTGTGTTTTTTCAATTGTTAATTTAATTGAGATTACTTTACTATATTTAACAGGTATTAACACACAAGACTGTTTTAATTTTTTGACTTTAAATTCTATAGCTGATCAAAAGATTTATACTTATTTTAATGATCAGTCTAATACTACTACTAATTTAAATCTTGAGCATTTAAAACAAGATAAACTTGATAAAATTTTAAAAAGGTATGACCAACTCTTATGGATATAATTCCAATTTTATTTAATTCTTTGCACAAAAATAATAAACTTTTACTAATTAATTCTTCAGAGGTTTTGCTAGAGTTTTCTCTTAAATATCCTTTTATTGGAAATATTTTAGTGATTGGTACTAAGTGCGAAGAAGAACCTTTTAATTTAAATCATAGTGTAACTTACTTAGCTGAAACAGTAGAAGAAGCTTATTTAGATGAAGCATTAAACAGTCCAGTTGATTGTATATATGCTGATTTAACAAGAGATCTTTTTCCTTTTAGCTTTTTAAATAAAACATTTGATTATTTAAATACTGCTGTTGTTCTTAAAATTTTAAACGAAGATAAAGATACATTTCAATCTTTATTAAAATATAAACAAAATGTTGAGTTTAATATTGTACAAGATATTGCTCTAGATGAGACGTATTTAATTTATGTACCTTGATATATTCTCAAAATTTCAAGAAAAACTAAAGGCAACTAACCCTTTAACGGCTGAACCGACTTTTAGTTTTTTAACACCAAGCTCCCAAAATTGTTTTAGTAAAAAAACTCATAAACAGATTGGGGTGTGTACTCGTCAAACTTGGTTTGATAAAAATAATTTTACTAAGACAAATGTTCTAGAAACAAATAATACTCATGTAGAGATGTCTAAATTTGCAGGAGAATTATGGGAAAACTGGGCTGTAGACCTTTTTAAACAAAGTGGTTTTTATGTTTCTAAGCAAGTATTAAGTACCTACCCTAAGCATTTTGTTAAAGGCTTTGTTGATGTATTAATTGAGAACCCTGTTGATAAGCAACTACAGTTAGTAGAAATAAAAACTTATGACGGAAGTAATTACTTTAATAATACTATTTATGGTACTAGTGAAGTTAGACCCACGCCTAAAATTTCTCACTTACTCCAAGCTTTTAGGTATTTACTAATACATAAAAATAAAGTAGCAGCAGTTAACCTCATTTATATTGATAGATCTTGTTCAGCTTGGTTTAAAAACAAACAGTTTTATATTACTTTATTTGAGCATGAAGGTGACCTTTATCCAAAAATTGAAGTAATGTGGGGTGACAGTTTAACTACTTATATTAATCAAGATATATCTGAACAAGCTTTATTAGCATCAGAAGAGTATTTAATATTAGCTTTAAAGAATAAAAAAGAGCCTCCTGCTGCTGACTATGTGTCAAGTTATACTGCTGAAGAAATAGAAGATCGTTTTCAAAGAGGGCTTATTTATAAAACTTCTTATAATAAATATAAAGCAAATAATAGTTATATTATAGGCGATTTTGAATGTAATTATTGTCCTTATAATAAAGGTACTTGTCAGTTATATGATTAAGGCGGACTCTTATTTAAAATCACAACATACACTTAACTTTTTTAAATTAGCTTTAAAGTGCCCCATTTTAGTAAGTCCTACTAATGAGACTTCTTTATATACTAAAGAATCGTTAAGTGATTTAATTGTATTTGAAAAATACGAAACAATTTATCTTAATAGCGCTGAGAATTTTGCAGCATATATTATTTTAAATATATTTAAAAATTCTTTAGCTACTAATAAGTCTATTTTAGAATATGAGTCTTATTTTTATAAGACTATGTTAGGTTACTCACTAAAATATTTTAATGAAGATCATTTTAATGCTAAACTTGTAGCATCATACTGGAAACTGATTTTAGATATTCAAGTTAAAATTTTAAAAATTATGGAAGAACAAACTGTTAAATCAGTCGATTATTGTTCTTCCATTTATTTAAATTGTAAACATTTAAATAGTAATATAAAACCTTTTTCGTATCAAATAGAAAATTTGATAACTTTAACACATGTAGACGAATCAATCACAGTTGTTAATATACTACCTAAATCTAAAGATAACAGTAGTATAAATTTATACAACCTCGCTTTATTAAAATATTACGGAACTTCATTTAGAAACTCCTATGTGTTTTATATCAATCTTGAGAGTCCTTCTTATAGCTTTAAGAATTTTTCTCCAGCTTCCCAATTAAATATGTTAATTAAATACTATGACGCTCTAGTTGTTGATTTTAATACCCCTAATTTATTTAATTGCTCTTCTTGTTATTTTAGTGAATCTTGTAAAGATAAATTTAAAATAACACCTGTCGAACCCGACATTCAATTTAAAAAAAGAAAATTAATAGTTAAAAATGTGAGGTAAGTATGCAAGTACTATACACATATACTAATGGAACTACTCCTGTTTATATAACTGAAGGCGTTGGTGTTATTCGCTTACTGGTGTTATTTAAAGATCAAGGAGATGAGTTTGTTTATTATTGCGATGATTATTTGTCAAAAACTTTTATTAATAGGATAAAAAATCCTTTAGCAAAAGATAAGTTCAATGTGAATAATTTTGAAATGATTTCTTCAGATGAGCAGTTTAACACTTATGTTAAATTTATAGATAACCTGTATAATTACGCGGGTCTTCATAAAGGAGAACAAATTCAAGGAAACGATATTAACACAAAAATATGGTTACCTAATGGCTCTTAATATTGTTGATGACAGGGGCAGCAAAGATCAAAGAATTATTTTTGATTATTTAAAGCAATTATATCCTGCACAAAATATATACTACGAGTTTCCAATACACGAATTAAATCAAAGGTTGGATATTTATATACCTTACTTAGGTTTAGCAATAGAGTATTCAGGCAGACAGCATTATGAATTTGTCGAGCATTTTCATAAAGATGATTTTGGGTTTAATTTAAGCAAATTTCAGGATAAGAAAAAAGCTGAATACTTAATTGAAAAAGGAATAAAACTTGTAGAAATTCCTTATAATAAAATGGTAGCTTCTAAAGAAGAATTAAAAGCTTTGATAGATTCAATCGAGTATCCTCTAGATGTTTATGAAATTTTAGAGGATACTAATCTGACTAAGAAGAATAAATTAAAAGAACAATCAAATAAAAGAAAAGAATATTTAAAAAAATTTAAGGAAAAAAATGATCACTCATCTAATTAAAAGAAACGGAAGAAAAGTTAAATTTCAACCTGAGCGATTAAATAAATTAGCTGATTGGGCTACAGATCATAATTGCGATTGGTCTATTATCGTATTAGAACGGAATTAAAAAGCTACCTGAAGAGTGTACTGTTGATCAGTTAATGAAAGCTTTAATTATGGCTTGTTTAGATAGAGAGACTCCTGAATATTTACAAGTAGCAGGCAAGCTTTATATGGCTGACTTGTACAAGAGAGTTTTTAAATCTGATACACCCCTTACTTTAAAAGATCACATTAAAAAAATGCAAGATCTTGATTACTACCGTACGTGGGATTACACTGAAGAAGAAATAAATATTATTGATTCTTATCTTGATCATAAGTCTGATTTTAATACTAGCTATACTTCTATTAAACAGTTTGAAACCAAGTATTTTGTTAAAGACGTATTTCTCGGGCAAACATACGAGACTCCGCAGTTTCTCTATGCACGTATTGCAATGACTATTCTTGAAAAAGAAGAAAATCGTTTAGAGAAAATTAAAGAGTATCTTGCTCTTTTAAGATCTAAAAAACTTTCTTTGCCTTCCCCTAATTGGGAATATATTGGCACGAAGAAAGGTATGGCTACTTCTTGTTGTTTATATACTTGTGAGGATACTTCTTCCAGTATTACTGCCTTAAATTTAATTACTGATATAATGAATACTCAAAGCGCAGGCTTAGGGTATAATATGCAAATTAGAACTAAAGGTGATGGTGCAAGAAACAATCGCTTAGAACATAACGGTAAATTACCTTATTTAACCGCACAACAAGCTCTTGCAAAAAGTAATAAGCAAGGTAGTCGCGGCGGTGCTATTACACAATACTTTGTGTTTTTTGATCCTGAAGTAAAGGCTCTTATTAAAGCAAGAAATCCAACTACATTAGTTGATGAACGTGTTGATCAGATTGATCATGCTATTTTACATAATTCTTTATTAGCTGAGTTAACAGCTAAAGGGGAGGATCTCTGCCTATTTAGTATTAAAGATGTACCTGATCTTTATAAAGCTTTTTATAATAAAGATCCTATTGTATTTAGAACTTTATATGCTAAATATTCTAAAACTTCTTTTGTTAAATCTAAAGTTAAAGCTAGAGAAGTTAGTTTACTTTTTAACAGCGAAGCATACGAAACAGGCCGTCTGTATGATATTAATATAGAAGAAGCTAATCGTCACACACCTTCTCAAGAACCTATACACAGTTCAAATTTGTGTGTAGCCCCTGAGACTACTATCTTAACTGCTAAAGGCCATGAAATTATTTCTGAGTTAGAAGGTCAAGAGATAACAATTTGGAATGGTTTTGAATGGTCTAAAACAACTGTTGTTAAAACAGGGGTTGATCAAAAACTATTAGATGTTATTGTACGCTCTGCTAATACGTTCTCAAGTAAGCAATACACTTTAGCTTGCACTCCCTACCATAAATGGTACTTAGAAGATGGTACTGAAGTTCGTACTTCAGAATTAAAAGCAGGAGATAAACTCTTAAGTTGGAGTTTATCTGATGGTACGAGAAGTATTTCTCACATTGTTTCGAATGTTGAAAATAATAACAGAGTAGATGATACTTATTGTGTTACTGAACCTTTACGTCATATGGCTGTTTTTAATGGCATATTAACTGGGCAGTGTACTGAAATCCTAGAAGCTACTGCTGCTTTTCATTCTGTTAGAGAATTATTTCAAAGATATTCTTCTGAATATACTTATATTGATACTCTTGAACAAAGAGATCAAATTGTTCTTAAGGAGTTTAATACTCCTGTTAAGTTATTAAACTCTAATGCTATTAAACTACCTCGTCATTTAACTGAAGGAGATGTTTTTGAATTTGAAGACAAAGTGTTTACTGTACAAAATATTACTCGTAAAAATGAAATTGCTTTATGTAATATCGCTGCAATTAACTTAAACGGTGATTTTACTGACGAACAATATTTTAAAACAGCTTATTACGCACTTCTTACTATTTTGTGGGTAATTGATAATAGTGAATATCCTTTTGAAAACTTAGAATATACTTCTAAAGCTCGTCGAAATGCTGCTGTTGGCTTAACAGGCTTAGCTTACGAGTTAGCTAGAAATAATTTATATTATTCCTCTGCTAGTGGCAAAAAACACATGCATTTTATTGCAGAACGTCATTTCTACATGCTTTGTAAAGCTGGTATTCAACTTGCTAAAGAGAAAGGTGTTCCTGTATGGTTTGACCGTTCTAATTATTCTAAAGGTTGGTTGCCTATAGACACTTATAATAAGAATGTTGACACTATTGCAGATTTTACATACGAGTACGATTGGGAAGAACTCCGTAAAGAATTGTTGGAATATGGTTTAGCATTTAGTTTCTTAGTTGCACACATGCCATGTGAAAGTAGTTCTCAAGTTCTTGAAAATACTAACGGACTATATCCTTGTCGAGATTTAGTTGTTATTAAGGGCGATGGTGCTCATAAAAATATCTTTATTGTACCTGAATATCATAAGTTAAAAGATCAGTATGAAATTGCTTGGGAAGTTGGTTATAATCATATGATTGATTGTTACGCTATTTTTCAAAAATGGGCTGATCAAGGTATTAGTGCTGATTTTTACGAAGACTTTACAAGTCCTTGGCAAGAACCTTTAACTGATAAACTAGTACTTACTCGCTATTTACGTAAAGTTAAAATGGGTGTTAAAGGCACTTATTATACAAATTCAAAAACAAGAAAAACAAATGAATCCTCTACTCAAGAAGTAGGTTGTGGTTCAGGTGGTTGTAGTTTATAAATGACTAATACAATTTTTAATAGAGAAAATACTGATTGGCAAACTGGTCGTTCAGATTTATTTTTAGGGCAAAATCTTGGTTTACATGATAGTGTAAACCAACCCCATCCTAAGTTATTTGAGCTATATAAACATCAAAGGTCTATTGATTGGGATGAGACAGAAATTAGTTTGCAACAAAGCAAACTAGATATGTTAAAAGCCCCAAAAGATCTTGTTGATCTAATGATTGATAATTTAGCTTATCAATGGGAAATTGATTCAGTAGCTTCCCGATCTTTTGCCGTACTGTTAGCTCCGTTTATTACAAATTCTGAATTTTGGGCAGCATCTTTAAAAAATCAAGAAATTGAAATTGTACATGCTTTAACTTATTCTGAAATTAATAGGATTTGTATACCAGATCCTAATCAGATTTTTAAAACTATGGCGTCAAATCAATTTATAAAAGATCGCTCTGTTCTTGCATATAAGTATTTAGAAGAGCTTGCTATTGCAGGCGCTAAATACAAATTGGGTATTATGCAAAATAATCAAGAACTTTTTGATATTGTAATCATGGGGTACATAACAATTTATCTGATTGAACGTCTTCAGTTTATGTCTTCTTTTTCTTCTACTTTTATTACTGCAGAAAATGGTTATTTTCGAGGTATTTGTATGTTGATTCAGAAAATAGCAATTGACGAAGGGGACTGTCATGCCTCTGTTGGTGAATATGTACTTCGATATCTATTTAAAAATGATATTCGTGCTATAGAAACCATGAATAGAAAAGAAAAAGAAATTGCTAATCTTTTAAAAGAATTTTTACAAATAGAATACACTTTTAATAAAAAGATTTTCAAAGGTCGCAAAATTCTTGGATTAAACGTTGATTTGAATAATGCTTGGGCTGAATACAACCACTGGTTTGCTTCGGATACTTTAGGCATGAGTAGTGGTGTTAGACCAAACACACCTTTAATTTACATGGATAATTGGTTAAATATTGATAAAGTTCAAAATGCTAATCAAGAGTCTGATAACAATAATTATAAGAGAATTTATTTAACTAATTCTCTTGATGACAACGAGCCTTTAGATTTTTAAAGGCTCCTACAAATTAAATGAAATAAAATTAAGACATAAAATAAGATATACACTATGAGTAATATTGTTATACGAAGAGAGCAATGTCCTAAATGTGCAGCTAAAGGCTTAGACAATAGCTGCAACAATTTAGCTGTTTATGAGGATGGCCGGAAAATACTGCTTTTCTTGTAATAAAGCAGTAGCACTTTCAGATACATATAAAAGACAAAATGGTCTAGTCGAATACGAGATAATAAATGAGCGGTCACTTTTCAAAAGAATTTTGGGAACAACTTAAAACTAATACTACTACAAAAACCAAGGATTATCGTGGATTAACTGAAGAGACCGTACGTGTTTATGGTGTACGTCAGGAATTTAATAACGAAGGTCAAGTAGAAAACCAATACTACCCTATTACTAAAAATAGGAATCATGTTGCTGTTAAAAAACGTATTGTTTTGCCTGAAAAAGATTTTAGATCTATTGGTCCTGTTGACGCCACTTGTGATTTATTTGGCAGAGCTATTTTTGAAACATCTCCTGCTAAATCTATTATTATTGCGTCTGGTGAGTTAGATGCTTTATCTATCTTTCAAATGATGGAAGATCAAAATAAATTAAAAGATAGTAAATATGAAAGTACTCCTGTTGTTTCTGCTATTATGGGTGAAAGCAGTTCTTTAAGACAATATCAAGCTAATTATGATTTTTTAAATAGATTTGAAAAAATCTATATTTGCCCTGACCAAGACTCTAGAGGTATTGAAGCTTTACATAAAATTGCTAAAGTACTACCTCGAGATAAATTATTTGTTATTGAGTTACCTTTAAAAGATGCTAATGAAATGTTAGTAAAAGGTAAACAAAAAGAATTTATTGGCCGTTTCTTTAAAGCTTCTCATTACAGCCCAGCAGGTATTTTGGGTTCTGATGTTATTACAGATCGTATTTTAGAACGTGCTAAGATCTCAAAAGTTGCCTTTCCTCCTTTTCTTTCAGGTTTAAATGAAATGCTTGCTGGGGGTTTAGAAGAAGGCACAATTGCAAATATTGTAGCAGGTAGCCGGGCTTGGGAAAACAAGTTTAATAAACGAATTTGTCCTGAATCTTTTAGACGAGTCCGTACGTAAGCTTGGTATTTTAACTCTGGAAGCTGACGCAGGACAGTACGGGGAGGCTTTACTTTCTAGAAAACTAGGTAGAAAACTATCTTTGTTTGATAACCCTGTAGATAAAATTGAATATTTATCTAGTCCAGAAGTACAGCAAGCAGCCAAAGAATTATTTACGCGTCCAGATGGCACTCCTGCGTTTTACCTTATCGACGAACGCGGTGATTTTGATTCTATTGAAAAGAAAATTGAAGAGTTAATTATTTCTTGTGGTGTTGATGTTATTATTATCGACGTTTTAACAGATATTTTTGCTGGGCAAGGTTTAGATTATCAACAGAAATTCATGCGTTGGCAGAAATCTACTGTTAAAGCTTATCCTAATTTAATTTTTATTAATATTATTCATAGTCGTAAAGCAGGTAGCGGGCAACAGACTGCGTCTAGTGGCGGTACACTGAGCGAAGAAGACATGAGTGGATCAGCTTCTCAGTATCAATCAGGTGCTGTAAATATTATTTTACAACGTAATAAAGTTGCTGAAGATCCTATTGAACGCAATACAACTTACGTACATTTATCAAAAAATCGTTCAGCAGGTACTACTGGATTAGCAGCTAGGTTGTACTATGATAATGAAACACATACGTATTACGATTTAGAATACTATAAGAAATTATTTCCTGAAAAATTTGCTACTTCTTATTGAGTTTACTATACCATGGCAATACGCCCAATAAAAAATGAAACAAGACTACAAGATCCAGCACCAATTAAAAGAGAGTTTTCTTTCAGTGCTGGTTATGAAGTTCTTTTTAATTTATCTATTACAGATGAATATACAACAATTATAAATTTAAAAGTTTTAGATTATTTAAAAACATATATTAATAATATCACTTGGGTACAAGTTCACGGACCAGATGTTGTTTTTTCTGTCGATGGGAATATTGATTATTCAATTGATTTTATTAATGAAGACCCTAATTTAACAAAGATTTTTAAAGTTACTTTTTTATTAAAAAATAATTCTATATATGAATTATCTATTCCTGTTTTTAAAAAAGTTACTTTAGCTGAAGGTTATCAGTGGGACGACAGTTCTTATGTTTTATTTGATGATAATTCTTTTATTGCCTTAGAGACTTAAATGGCAAAAAGCGATAAAATTAAAGATGTACCTGTACTTAGTAGTTTGAACGGTACAGAAAAAATACCTACGCGGAGGTAGGGGTAAATTTACTACTACTATAACCCAAATATCCGATTATATTAGTAATTCTTTATTAACTTTAATTAATAATAAAGTAGATAAAATTCCAGGAAAAGGTTTATCTACCGAAGATTTTACTACAACAGAAAAAATTAAATTAGCTAATGTTAAATTTGATGTTAGAGATTTTAAGACTGATCTTAATACTTGGACTGAAGCTATCCAGTTAGCTATTGATACTGTTCATAGTGTTGGAGGTGGGTCTATCTTTATACCAGCAGGTACATATTTGTTGGAGCAGATTGAGATGAAGAGTTATGTATGTTTGATTGGTGAGGGGTCAGATAACACCATCCTAAAACAGATTATCGGGTCTAATAAAGATTTTGTTGTCGGTGAAGATATTGAATCGGTAACTCTCAAAACCTTAAGATTAGACGGTAACTATTTATCTGGTGATTGGCGTGACGGGAATACAACTGTTCTAAACTCAGCTGGTGGTGGTATCAATTGGTCAGCTAATGCTTGGATTCTTGATGATGTTACGATTGTGAATGTGGCAGGTATTGGTTTATTGTCTCGACCTCGATCAATCCCTCAAACTCAAAATACACTCCAAGTTACTAATATTAAAGGTATTGTAGGTATTTGTGGGAAAGAAGGTGTGATCATTCGAGGTGGATATGGAGCTGGGAATGGTGATTGGTTGATTGAACAATTGTTTGTTGGTTTGTGTGGGTTGTTACCTAAAGATCAAGCTTCAACTCAGATTGCCATGAGTGACTATTACCCTGGAGAACCTTGTGATGGCGTTGTGTTTCATCGTACGAATATTGAAGTTGGGTTGATCCACACATATGCTAATTGGAGTGGTTGTGGTTTT
>JACCDG010633042.1_pt1 | contig 67785 bp, 63 predicted proteins | sample 7442471 | NCBI WGS metagenome assembly JACCDG01 (sample SAMN15323444, study PRJNA562643) | freshwater metagenome | isolation source: river surface water | place: USA:Blue River Watershed | collected 2017-08-17 | reverse complement strand
GGATGCGCTGACGGACTTCGATGCGGCTCAGGGAGACAAGATCGGGGTGCAGCTGACGGCGGCGGTGCGCAAGGCCTTCCTGAGTGGGCTAGCCGATCAGGCCGGGCATCTGGCGGCCGGGACGGTGACGTGCGGGGCGGGATTGCGGATGGCGCAGGATGGCGACGACCGCTTCATCTATGACAGCAGCAGCGGCCTGCTGCGCTGGGATGCGGATGGGGCGGGTGGTGCGGCGGCGGTGGAGGTGGCAGTGGTGGGACTGCAGGGGCATCGACCGGCTACCCTCACCAGTGATGACTTCTTCCTGTTCAGCTAAGCAAGCAACCCGCGCAATAAGAATAGAAAAAGGCACCCGAGGGTGCCTTTTGTCCATGCGATCCGTTATTACTGGATCTTGGCCTTCTTTTTCAGGCCTTGCTGGAATTCCTGCAGCTTGCGCTGTTGCAGGGATTCGGCGATCTGGCCTTTGACTTCGTCGAAGGAAGGCAGTTGTGCATCGCGCACGTCTTCGAGCTTGATCACATGGAAGCCGAACTGGGTCTGCACCGGTGCCTGGGTGAATTCGCCCGCCTTCAGGCCAACCATCGCATCCGAGAACGGCTTCACGAAGGCGTCTTGCGGTGCCCAGCCGAGGTCGCCACCATTGGCGGCCGAACCGGTGTCCTTGGTGCCTTTGGCCAGTTCTTCGAACTTGGCGCCGCCCTTCAGCTTGCCGATGATGGCCTTGGCGTCTTCTTCCTTCTCGACCAGGATGTGGCGTGCATGGTATTCCCTGCCCGACTGGGTAGCCTTGAACTTGTCGTACTCAGCCTTCAGTTCTTCGTCCTTGACCGGGTTCTTCGCGACGAATTCCTGCGCCAGTGCGCGGATCACGATGGATTGGCGAGCCAGGTCGATCTGGTTCTTGATTTCAGGACGATTGGCGACGCCCTGGCGATCTGCTTCCTGTGCGAGCACTTCGCGGTTGATCAGTTCATCCTTGATCATCGCGCGCATTTCCGGCGAATCTTTCTGTCCTTGCTGGACCATTTGCTTGACCATGGCCTCGACGCGCGAGGTCGGGATGGCCTTGCCGTTGACGACGGCGACATTCTGGGCGAACGCGGGGACTGCAACGGCGGCGACGAGCGCCAGCACGAGGCGCGCGGATTTCAGGTTCTTCATGTTCGGGGTGGGTTACGGGTTAAGGATTGCGTTGTCAGGCCGCCTGGGCCTCGGAAGGAGTCAGCAGCGTCATTGCGAGTGCGTGTATGTCTTTTTGCATCATCTCGCGCAGGCAATCATACACCAGCCTATGGCGGCCGACCTTGTTAACACCTTCGAAACGGGGGGAAACCACACGAATCCGGTAGTGTCCGCCACCGGATGCCGCACCGGCATGACCGGCATGCAAGTGGGATTCGTCGATGATCTCGATCAGTTCGGTGGCCAGTCCTTCAGCCAGCAGGATGCGCATGCGCTCAGGGCGGTTCATTCGGCCTCCTTCATGTAACGCGACAGGTAAACGCTCTGCGCGATCACGAAAGCGACCATCAGACCAAGGAAGCCGAACAGCTTGAAGTTGACCCATACATCAAGCGGGAAAGTGAAGGCCACATACAAGTTCACCGCACCCATCAGCGCAAAGAACAGTCCCCACGCGAGGTTGAGCCTGGCCCACACGTCTTCGGGTAGTTGCAATTGCTGACCCATCAACGATCGCATCAAATTTTTTCCGAACAGCAGTGGCGCCGAGAGCAGCGCCGATGCAAAGCACCAGTAAAGCACTGTCGGTTTCCATTTGATGAATTGCTCATCATGGAAATAAATGGTCGCACCGCCGAACACGACGATGATGGACAGCGACACCCAAAGCATTTTGTCGATCGGATGGCGGCGCACAAGCAACCACAGCACTTGCGCAAAGGTTGCGATGATCGCAACCGCCGTCGATAGCAGGATGGGTGCCTGCTTCAGCGTCACTTCACCGCTGGATACCAGTACCGCGAGGTACTGGCTGCCGATGGCCTGAGCCGCCTCGGGATGCGCGCCCGCGACCTTGAACGCAATAAAAAACAGAATGACCGGGAACAGGTCGAACAGCAGCTTCTTCAAGCGGTTTCCTTGTTAAGGTTGTCAATGCAATGGCGTTCAGCCACGCGGCGTGAATGCCAGCGCTGCCGAGTTGATGCAGTAGCGCAGCCCGGTGGGCGGCGGGCCGTCCGGAAAGACATGGCCGAGGTGTGCGTCGCAGATGTTACACAGGATTTCGGTGCGCACCATGCCGTGGCTGCGGTCAATGCGTTCAGCCACGTGGGTCGGGTCCAGCGCCTTGAAGTAGCTGGGCCAACCGCAACCGGAGTCGAATTTGGTGTCAGACTCGAACAGCGGCGTGCCGCAGCAGATGCAGGTATAGGTGCCTGCCTCGTGGTGATCCCAGAAATGGCCGGTGAATGCGCGCTCGGTTGCCGCATGTCGCGTCACTTCATAAGCCATCGGATCCAGCATCGCCCGCCATTCGGCGTCGGTGCGTACGACTTTTTTGCTTTCCATCCAGGTCTCCCGTTGCATGTCCAAAGCATCAGGACGAGCAACTCACTTCGATGCCGGCTGCCCAGTCAGGGGGCAAGGCGGCATAGTTTTCGTTGTCGGGTTGTTCATCGAACGGTCGCTGCAACACATGCAGCAGCCGCTGCACCTCGGAAAAATCCTTTTGCTGCGCCTTGTCGATCGCCACTTGCGCAAGGTAATTGCGCAGCACGTATTTCGGGTTCACGCGGTTCATTGCCTGCCGACGCTCGACATCCACGCTGCCCTCCGCACGCAGGCGCTGCCGGTATTCTACTGACCACGCGTCGAAGGCGGCGCGGTCGATGAACAGGTCGCGCAGGGCTTCGTCACCGCGGGCGCCACCTGTACCCGGGATTGCCGGGTCCCGCTCGCCGCCGATGGTCATTTGCGACAGCTGGCGGAAGAACACCGGGAAATCCACTCGGCCGGCCGCCATGATATTCAGCAGCTGTTCGACCAGCGCCGTATCGCTGTCCTGATGCGTTGCCAGCCCCAGCTTGGCGCGCCACAGCGCCGCCATCTTGTCGATATGCGTAGTCTTGAACACGGCCAGCGCTTCGTACACGTCATCGACATCGCCGACCAGCGGCAACAGTGCCTGCCCCAATGCATAGCAATTCCATTCGACGATGCGCGGCTGCATCCGGTACGAGTAACGTCCCTGGGCGTCGGTGTGATTGCAAATATGGGCCGGGTCATAGGCTTCCATGAAACCGTAGGGGCCGTAGTCCAGCGTCTGGCCGAGGATGGACATATTGTCGGTGTTGAGCACGCCATGCATGAAGCCGACCGACTGCCATTGCGCGACCAGCTCCGCACTGCGCCGCGTGACTTCACGCAGCAGCGCCTGGTAGCGGTTCGCTTCATCCTGCAGCCACGGGTAATGGCGCGCGATGATGAAATCGGCCAGCGTCATCAGCTCAGTCTTGCGGTCGTTGTAGAACCAGTGCTCGAAAGAGCCGAAGCGCACGAAGCTGGGCGCCATGCGCGTGACGACGGCGGTGGATTCGGGTAGCTCGCGCATCACGCGCAGGTCCGAACCGATCACGCAAAGCGCGCGCGTGGTCGGTATGCCGAGGCCGGCCATCGCTTCCGAGCATAAAAACTCCCGGATCGATGAGCGCAGCACGGCGCGGCCGTCACCCATGCGCGAGTATGGCGTCTTGCCGGCGCCTTTCAGCTGCAATTCAATCACGCTGGACGGATCGCCGGGCGCACCGACCGCTTCGGCGGGTGCCGTTGCCGGCACTTCGCCGAGCAGAATCGCGCGTCCATCGCCGAGTTGTCCGGCCCAGACGCCGAACTGGTGGCCGGAGTAGACAGCCGACAGCGGCAGCGATGCGGGCATCTGCGCATTCCCGCTGAAGATCTCCACAAACTGCGGGTCGTCGAAGCTGGCCGGATCGAGCCCGGCCAGCTTTGCCGCATCGGCACTGGCGCAGACCAGGTAGGGCGAAGGCAGCGGGGTCGACTGCAGGCGCGTGTAGAAAGCCGGCGGCAGGCTGGCGAAACTGTTCGCCAACGTCAGCTCGTTCAATCGGCGCAGGGTAGGGGTAAACGCGGCGGGCAAGCCGTTGGGAGAATTCATCAGTGCATTCTGCTAGGATGGCTGGCGACAGCAGTGCGTAATCGAAGTCGGGACCGTCGTGGCCGGAATCCCGGCAAAGGCGTGCGATTTGCGCGGATTCCCGCCGGGAGCCACAGAGACGGCTCCATTTTGACAGAGAAGAGGTGACTTCACATGAACGCCCCGGAACGACTGACCATCCCCTCGCTGCAACAGCGTGTCTCACCTGAAGAATGGCAGATGCGGGTCGATCTGGCCGCCTGCTATCGACTGGTGGCCGACTTTGGCTGGAGCGACCTGGTCTTTACCCACCTGACGGCGCGGGTGCCGACGGCCGATGGCGGCCATGCCTTCCTGATCAATCCCTACGGCATGATGTTCGACGAGATTACCGCGTCGTCTCTGGTGAAGATCGACATGGACGGCAACAAGCTCGATGATTCGCCGTTTCCGATCAACCCGGCCGGTTTCACCATCCATTCCGCAATCCACGAAGCGCGCGATGATGCCATCTGCGTGCTGCATACCCATTCGTTCAACGGCGCCGCGGTGGCTGCACAGGATGCTGGCGTACTGCCGATCTCGCAACCGTCTATCTTCATTCTCAACAGCCTCGCGTACCATGGCTATGAGGGACTCGCGCTGAACGATGAAGAGAAGCCGCGGCTGGTCGCCGATTTCGGAAACAAGACTTTCCTGATGCTGCGCAATCACGGCCTGCTGACCGTTGGCAAGACCGTGGCCGATGCCTTCCTCAACCTGTACATTTTCGAAGCTGCCTGCGCGATACAGATCAAGGCCATGGCTGGCGGCACGTCGCTGACCACGATCGCGCCGGCCATCATCGACAATGCGATGAAACAGGCACAGCAGGTGACGAATTCGCGCTATGGTGCGCTGGCCTGGCCGGCATTGCTGCGCCGCTTGGAGCGGCTGGATCCGAGCTACCGTAGCTGAACGGTACAGCAGTACATGCGCATTGTTGCGCTGCAAGATGAAAAACTGTTGACCGAAAGATAATTGCCGCACAAAAATCCCGGCATAAGCCGGCTTATACGGCATACATACATTCGCCCCCCAGGAGACGCCATGTCGCAGTACCCGCAGAGCCCATTGATGGGCCGCATGATGAGCCAGCCGTTGCTCATTTCGACGCTGATCCAGCACGCCGACCGTTATTACCCGCATGTCGAGATCGTGTCGCGCCGGGTCGAGGGCGACATCCATCGTTACACCTACCGCGACTGCCACCGTCGCTCGCGCCAGCTGGCCAATGCGCTGAACAAGCTCGGCGCGGCCATGGGCGATCGCATTGCGACGCTGGCGTGGAATGGCTATCGCCATCTGGAAGCGTATTACGCGGTGTCCGGCATCGGTTCGGTGCTGCATACGATCAATCCGCGCCTGCATCCGGAGCAGATCGCCTACATCGCCAACCATGCGGAAGACCAATACCTGTTTTTTGACCTGACTTTCGTTCCGATCATCGAGGCGATGGCCCCGCTGGCCAAGACGATCAAGGGCTACGTTGCGCTGTGTGATCGCGATCACCTGCCCAAAGACACGAAAATCCCGAACCTGCTCTGCTACGAAGACTTGCTGGCCGCCGAATCCGACGAGCTGGAATGGCCGCAGTTTGATGAAAACTCGGCGTCCAGCCTGTGCTACACCTCGGGCACGACGGGCAATCCCAAGGGGGCGCTGTACTCGCATCGCTCGACCATCCTGCATTCGTTCGCATCGGCCTTGCCGGATTCGCTGAATGTGTCGGCGCGCGACGTCGTGCTGCCGGTGGTGCCGATGTTCCATGTGAACGCCTGGGGCTTGCCCTATTCAGTGATGCTGACTGGCGCGAAGATGGTCTTCCCGGGGCCTGCACTCGATGGCAAGTCGCTGTATGAATTGTTCGAGCAGGAGAAGGTCAGCTTCTCGGCCGGCGTGCCGACGGTGTGGCTGGGCTTGCTGAATTATGTCGGCCAGAACAAGCTCAAATTCTCGACCTTCCGCCGCACCGTGATCGGCGGCTCGGCGTGTCCGCCCGCCATGATGAAGACGCTGCGCCACGATTACGGCGTCGAAGTCGTGCATGCATGGGGCATGACCGAGATGTCGCCGCTGGGTACCGCGTGCACGCTGCTGGCCAGCCACCTTGGCCTGTCGGACGACGAGCAACAGACCATTCTCGAAAAGCAGGGCCGCGCCATCTATGGCGTCGACATGAAGATCGTTGACGACGACGGCAAGGAACTGCCCTGGGATGGCAAGACCTACGGCAACCTGCTGGTCAAGGGGCCGTGGGTGGTGTCCGGCTATTTCAAGAGTGAGGGCGGCGACGTGCTGCAGGATGGCTGGTTCCCGACCGGCGACGTGGCCGTGATCGACCCGGATGGCTACCTGCAAATCACCGACCGCAGCAAGGATGTGATCAAGTCCGGCGGCGAATGGATCGGCTCGATCGACCTCGAGAACATCGCGGTCGCGCACCCGGCGGTCGCCATGGCAGCCTGCATCGGCGTCCATCATCCGAAGTGGGACGAGCGCCCGCTGCTGGTCGTGGTGAAAAAAGCCGGCATGGACGTCAGCAAGGAAGATCTGATCCAGTTCTACGACGGCAAGATCGCCAAATGGTGGACGCCGGACGACGTGGTCTTCACCGATGCGCTGCCGCTGGGCGCCACCGGCAAGATCCTGAAGAACAAGATTCGCGAGTCCTACCGCGATTACCGTCTGCCGACGGCCTGAGCCGGCTGTATGCCGGAACTTGCAAGTCGCATCTGACCTGAGCGCCACGGACTGCCTTTGGAATTCACGCTGATCTCGCTGCTCAACGGCTTGTCCTACGGGCTACTGTTGTTCATGCTGTCGTCCGGGCTCACGCTGATCTTCAGCATGATGGGCGTGCTCAATTTCGCGCACGCCAGCTTCTACATGCTTGGCGCGTATGTGGGCTTTGCGACCAGCCAGGCGCTGGGTTTCTGGGCGGCACTGGTGGTGGCGCCGCTGGTCGTCGGGCTGATTGGCGCGGCGATCGAGCGCTTCGGTTTGCGCGTCGTGCATGTGCACGGCCATGTGTCGGAATTGCTGTTCACTTTCGGCCTGTCCTACGTGATCGTCGAAGTCGTGCAAATGATCTGGGGCCGGGCTGCCGTGCCTTACCGCATCCCGGCCGAACTCGATGGCCCGCTGTTCACCCTGTATTCGATGTCCTTCCCGATGTACCGCGGCTTCATGATGGCCGTCGCGCTGCTGATGCTGGGCGTGATCTGGCTGCTGCTCACGCGTACCCGCATCGGGCTGGTGATCCAGGCGGCGCTGACGCACCCGGAAGCAGTCGAGGCGCTCGGCCACAACGTGCCGCGCGTGTTCATGGGCGTGTTCGGCGGCGGCTGCGCGCTGGCGGCGCTGGCGGGCGTCATCGGCGGCAATGCCTTCGTCACGGAGCCGGCGATGGCCGCCACGGTCGGCAGCATCATCTTCGTGGTGGTGGTGGTCGGCGGCATGGGATCGCTGGCGGGCGCCTTGCTGGCCTCCATCCTGATCGGCATGCTGCAGACTTTTGCGGTGGCGCTCGACTGGTCGCTGCTGGGGCCGCTCGGGCGACTTGGCATCGATATCGCGCCGGACTTCTTTGCGTATCGTCTGCTGTCGATCACGCTGTCAGAAGTGGCGCCCATCCTGCCTTACTTGCTGCTGGTGCTGGTGCTGATCCTGCGACCGCGCGGCCTGCTTGGTCAGCGCGAAGGTTGACGGAGGCCACATGGACCAAGATCGCTTGCTGGCTAAATTCAGTCGCGCACGTCCGCTGCGCTATGAACCCCTGAACCTCGGCCGCTGGCTGGTGTGGAGCGGCTTTGCGCTGGCCTTGCTGCTGGCGCCGCGCATCTTCAGCTCCGGCGCCAGCCTGTCAATGATGTCGCTGATGGGCACGGTGATGATCTACGCGCTGTCTTACAACGTGCTGCTCGGCCAGACCGGGATGCTGTCGTTCGGGCACGCGGTGTTTTCCGGGCTCGGCGCCTTCATCGCTATTCATGCGATGAACCTCGCCGGACAGGGGGCGTTGCCGGTGCCGCTGGTGCTGATCCCGCTGGTTGGCGGCATTGCTGGCTTCGCGTTCGGCGCGCTGTTCGGCTATGTGACGACCAAGCGCTCGGGTACGACCTTCGCGATGATTTCGCTGGGCATCGGCGAACTGGTGTTCGCATGCTCGCTGATGTTCCCCGGTTTCTTCGGCGGGGAGGCTGGCATTTCGGGCAATCGTGTCTACGGCAACCCGGTCGCGGGCATCAGCTTCGGCCCGCAGATTCAGGTCTATTATCTGATCGCCGGCTGGCTGTTCATCAGCGCGGCCGCCATGTTTGCCTTGACCCAGACGCCGCTTGGCCGCCTTGCCAATGCAGTGCGCGACAATCCGGAGCGTGCCGAATTCATCGGATACGACACGCAGCGCGTGCGCTACCTGATGATGATGCTGGCCGGTTTCTTCGCCGGCGTCGGCGGCGGGCTGTCGGCCATCAACTTCGAGATCGTCACGGCCGAGAACGTCAGCACGGCGCGTTCAGGCGCGGTGCTGTTGTTCACCTTCATCGGCGGCACCGGCGTGTTCTTCGGACCGATGCTGGGCGCGATCGTCGGCATTTTCTTTACGGTGATGCTGTCCGAATTCACCAAGGCCTGGCAGCTCTACCTCGGCTTGTTCTTCATCCTGCTCGTGATGTATGCACCGGGTGGCATTGCCAGCCTGCTGATGGCCAACCTGCGCATCGTCATGCATGGCAAATTCAGGCGCGTGCTGCCGTCCGGCCTGGCGATGGCCGCGTCGGCGCTGCTGGCCACCGCAGGCGCGATCATATTGATCGAGATGGGTTATCACTGGTCGCTGGAGCTCGCGAATGGCAGCCAGATGACGCTGATGGGCATTGCCATCGATACCGTGCGGCCTGCCGGCTGGCTGGTCGGGCTGGCCTTGCTGGCTGCGGGTGCGCTGACTTTCCTGTTCACGCGCAAGCCGTTTGCGGCCGCATGGCATGAAGTCAATGCCGAGATCGAGCAACTGGCCGCGAGGACGCATTCATGAGCGTACTCCCGACACCGGCACTCGAGCTGCGCCAGCTGCGCAAGCAGTTCGGCCAGACCGAAATCATCCGTGGCATCGACCTGTCGGTCGCCAGGGGCGAGCGGCTGGCCGTGATCGGCCCCAACGGGGCCGGCAAGTCGACGCTGTTCAACCTGATCTCGGGTCGCTTTGCGCCGAGCAGCGGGCACGTGCTGCTGAACGGGCAGGACATCACGGGCCTGCCACCGTTCCGGATCAATCGCAGCGGCTTGTCGCGCAGCTTCCAGATCACCAATATCTTCCACCGGCTGTCGGTCTATGAAAACCTGCGCTGTGCCGTGCTGTGGTCGCTCGGCTATCGCTATTCATTCTGGCATAAGCTCAATGCGCTGCGCGATGCGCGTGACCGCGCCGACGAAGTGATGGAAGCGATCGGCCTGGGCTGGCGCCGCCATGTGCCGGCCGGCATGCTGACCTATGCGGAGCAGCGCGCGCTGGAGATCGGCATCACGATTGCCGGTGGCGCCGACGTCATCCTGCTTGATGAGCCAACGGCCGGCATGAGCCGCTCCGAATCCGATGCGGCCGTCGAGCTGATTGCGCGCGTCACCGAAGGGCGCACGCTGCTGATGGTCGAGCATGACATGAGCGTGGTGTTCGGCCTTGCCGATCGCATTGCCGTGGTCGTCTACGGCGAGGTGCTGGCCTGCGACACGCCGGCTGCGATACGCGGCAATACCGCGGTGCGCGACGCCTATCTCGGCAGCCATGCGCCGGAGGAAAACGCATGAGCGCATTGCTTGAAATCCGCGACTTGCACGCCTATTACGGCAAGAGCCATGTGCTGCATGGCGTGAACCTGGAAGTCGGCGAGGGTGAGATCGTCAGCCTGTTGGGGCGCAACGGCGTCGGCCGCTCGACCACCGTGAAGGCGGTGATGGGACTGGTGCAGGCCACCGGCAGCCTACGCTTCAAGGGCCAGTCCATTCTCGGCTTGCCGGCTTTCCGCATTGCCCACCTCGGACTCGGCTATGTGCCGGAAAGCCGGGATATCTTCCCGACGCTGAGCGTCGAGCAGAACCTGCTGCTGGGCGAGAAGCCGGGCAAGGCTTCGCGCTGGCACATCGACGACATGTACGCGATGTTCCCGCGCCTGCGGGAACGCCGCCAGGTGCCAGCCGGCGTGTTGTCAGGCGGCGAACAACAGATGCTGACTTTGTGCCGCACGCTGATGGGCGACCCCGACCTGATCATGATCGACGAGCCGACCGAAGGATTGGCGCCGAAGATCGTCGACCTGGTTGCCGAGTACCTGCAGGCGCTGAAGGCACGCGGCATCTCGATCTTGCTGGTGGAGCAGAAGCTGGCGATTGCGCTCGACATCTCGCAGCGCGTGCTGGTCATGGGGCGTGGCAATATCGTATTCGAAGGCACGCCGGCGCAATTGCGCGAGAATGAAACGATTCGCAAGGAATGGCTGGAAGTGTAAGTTGGCATGCCCAACTGTCGTTTACCCGAAAAACAAGGAGACTTCATGACTTTTCGTATCCGTCCGCTGTTGATGGCCGCCGCACTGGCGACCGCGCTGACGACCTCCCTGATTGCGCCGCAGGCGCAGGCCGAGAATGTCCGCATCGCCTTCATCGACCCGCTGTCGGGGCCGTTCGCTCCGGTGGGCCAGACCCTGGTGAAAAGCTTCCAGCTGGTGGCCGAGACCGCGAACCGCGACAAATGGTCGCCGGGTAATACCTTCGAGATCGTCCCGTTCGACAACAAGGCCAGCCCGCAGGAGTCGCTGACGGTGCTCAAGGCAGCGATCGACCAAGGCATACGCTACATCGTGCAGGGCAATGGCTCGGGCGCGGCTGGCGCGCTGATTGATGCGATCAACAAGCATAACGATCGCAATCCCGGCAAGGAGATCGTCTTCCTGAACTATGCGGCGGTCGATCCTGACCTCACCAACAGCAAATGCAGCTTCTGGCATTTCCGCTTCGATGCGAACTCGGACATGAAGATGGAAGCGCTGACGACTTACCTCGCCAAGGACAAGGCGATCAAGAAGGTCTACATCATTGGCCAGAACTATGCGCACGGCCACCAGGTCACGCGCGCCGCGAAGGAATACCTGAAGCGCAAGCGCCCCGATATCGAGATCGTCGGCGACGATCTGCATCCGATCGGCAGCGTGAAAGACTTCTCGCCGTATGTCGCCAAGATCAGCGCCAGCGGCGCCGACGTCGTCATCACCGGCAACTGGGGCTCCGACCTGTCGCTGCTGATCAAGGCTGCGCGCGAGTCCGGCCTGAAGTCGCGTTTCTATACCTACTACGCCTATACCAACGGCGTGCCGACGGCCATGGGCGCGTCCGGCGCCGATTACGTGAAGTACATCGGCACCTGGAGCGTGAATGAAGAATCAAAAGCCGGAAAGGACCTGGTCGACGGCTTCAAGAAGAAATTCAACGACGATTACTACGCCATTACCACCTATTCGGCCATCCAGGTGCTGGCCGCCGGCATCAACCAGGCCAAGACCAGCGATCCGGTCAAAGTCGCATTTGCGATGGAAGGGCTGAAAATGAAATCGGTGAATGGTGACATCGAGATGCGCAAGACCGATCACCAGCTTCAACAACCGCTGTACATCAATACCTGGGCCAAGGTGAACCGCAAGGACGTGAAATACGATCAGGAAAATACGGGCTATGGCTGGAAGATCGAGCAAAAGATCGACAGCTACGTCGCGGCACAGCCGACCTCGTGCAGCATGAAGCGTCCGTCGTGATCTGTTGCGTGCGCCGCAATCCGGCGCACTTTCTGATGGACAGCCGACCGTCCTGACCACACCATCGCCGCTTCTCGACGGACAGGAGGCGGCGATGGGTAAGCGTGAATTTTCCCGCAGCGGCAGCTGGGCACGGGCGCTTGCTGTTGCCGCTGCCTGCACCCTGGGACTGCCGGCACTGGCGCAGCCAGCCTCCGCGACGAGCGCCGCCACTGCCACGAAAATTGCAGGTGCCGTCCAGGGCGTCCGCCAGGCTGCCGCGCCGATGTCTGTGCGCATTGGCCTCAGCGGGCCGTTCACCGGGGGCTCTGCGGCTATGGGCGAAAGCCTGCGCAATGGCGTGCGGCTGGCCGTCGACGAGATCAATGCCACCGGCGGCATTCATGGACGCCCCCTCGAGATTGTCGAGCGCGACGACCAGGCTGACATGGACACCGGGGCGCGCATCGCGCGCGAATTGGTCGCATCGAAAGTCGCAGCCAGTATCGGTATCGTCAATACCGGCGTGGGTCTGGCGTCGATTGATGCCTACCAGAAGGCGAAGATACCGCTGATGGTCGCCGTGTCCACGGGCCCGGTGCTGACGCGCAAATACGCGCCCCCGGCCGCGCCGGCCAACTACATTTTTCGCGTATCACCGACTTTGGATATCGAGGCGGCGATCATCGCCGCCGACCTGCGCCGCCTTCGGCTGCGGCGTGTCGCCTTGCTGGCCGATGTCACGCCGTACGGCGATAGCGGCGTAGCCGCATTTAGCGACTCTGCGCGACAGGCCGGGCTGGAATTGCTGCCGGTGCAGCGCTTTCGCATCGGCGACACGGACATGAGTCCCGCGCTCAGGCGTGTGCAATCGGCGGGTGCGCAAGTCGTGGTTGCCTGGGGTATCGGGCCCGAGCTGGCGGCCATCGCGCGCGGCATGCAAGGGGCGAAATGGAAGGTGCCGCTGTATGGCAGCTGGACGCTGTCGATGCGCAGTTTCATCGATGCGGCCGGACCGGCCGGCGAAGGCGCGCTGATGCCGCAGACTTTCATCCAGGAGGCGGGGGCAACGGCGAAGAACAGCTTCCTGCTCGCCTATGCGCGTGAATTCCATAGCGCGCAGATCCCGTCGCCGATGAGCGCAGCCCAGGGTTACGATGGCATGCACCTGCTGGCGCTGGCGATGCGACAGGCGCGTACCCTCGATGGCGACGATGTGCGACAGGCGCTGGAAGACTTGCAGGTGCGCCACCAGGGGGCCATCACCAGCTATGACAAGCCATTCTCGGTGCGGGACCACGATGCAATCACGGCCAATATGATGCTGATCGGGCGTGTCGCCCATGGTCGCGTGGATTATGCGTATCGCGAAGACCAGCAACGCAGCGCGCTGCTGCGTGTCAAGCAGCGCTAGCCGGAGGCTGGCTTTCTATTCTGGGGTATAGTTATCCGCCAAGCGGCAGTTGGCCTGCAGTCTCGACAGCCGACAAGAACAAATACCGGAAACATCCGAACCTCGGGAGCCCCTCGCATGACCGCCACCTATCAGGCGCACGGCGACATCGCCGTCATCACTCTGGATAATCCCCCCGTCAACGGCCTCGGCCACGCCACGCGCACCGGCATCGTCGATGGCGTGCAGCGCGCGCTCGATGATGCAGCGATCAAAGCCATCGTATTGATCGGATCGGGCAAGGGCTTTTCGGGTGGCGCGGACATTCGCGAGTTCAATACACCGAAGGCGCTGCAGGAACCGTCGCTGCACACGGTGATCCGCGTGGTCGAGGACGCCGACAAACCGGTCGTGGCTGCGATCCAGGGACTGGCGATGGGCGGTGGCCTCGAACTGGCGCTCGGCTGCCATTACCGGGTCGCCACGGCCGGCGCGCAGATCGCGCTGCCCGAGGTCAAGCTCGGCATCCTGCCGGGGGCCGGTGGCACGCAAAGGCTGCCGCGTGTGGTGGGCGTCGAACAGGCGCTGAACATGATCGTGTCCGGCACCCCCGTCATGTCGGAGAAGCTGGCTGGGACAAAACTGTTCGACCAGTTGATCGCCGGCGAACTGCAGGCCGGTGCGCTTGCTTTCGCCACAAGCATCGCGGACCAGCGTCCTTTGCCGAAGGTGCGCGACATTCGCATCGACTACAAGAATGCGGACGGCTTCCTGCAATTCGCTCGCAACACTGTGCGGGCCGTCGCAGCCAACTACCCGGCGCCGCAGAAGTGCGTGGAAGCAGTTGCCGCGGCCGTCAACAAGAAATTTGAAGACGGCCTGAAATTCGAGCGCGATTGCTTCCTCGAGCTGGTCCAGACGCCGGAATCGAAGGCCTTGCGCCATGCATTCTTTGGCGAGCGCGCGGCATCGAAGATTCCCGACGTGCCGGCCGATACGCCGCTGCGCGACATCAAGTCCGCTGCCGTGATCGGCGCCGGCACGATGGGCGGCGGCATTGCGATGAACTTCGCCAACGCCGGCATCCCCGTGACCATGCTCGAGGTGAAACAAGATGCGCTCGATAAGGGCATCGCGACCATCCGCAAGAATTACGAAAACTCGATGAAGAAGGGCAAGCTCTCCCAGGAGCAGCTCGACAAGCGGATGTCGCTGATCAGCGGCACGCTGAAGTATGAAGACCTGGGCCTGGCCGACATTGTGATCGAGGCGGTGTTCGAGGATCTCGCGGTCAAGGAGAAAGTGTTCAAGGCGCTGGACGACGTGATGAAGCCCGGCGCCATCCTGGCGTCGAACACGTCGACGCTGGATGTCGACAAGATCGCCGCCTTTACCAGCCGCCCGCAAGACGTGATCGGCACCCATTTCTTCAGCCCGGCCAATGTGATGAAGCTGCTGGAGATCGTGCGCGGCAAGCAGACCGGCAAGGATGTGCTGGCGACCGTGATGGCGTTGGCGAAGAAGATCAAGAAAACGGGTGTCGTGTCCGGTGTCTGCGATGGCTTTATCGGTAACCGCATGGTCGAACAGTACATCCGTCAGGCGGGCTTCCTGCTGGAAGAAGGCTGCCTGCCGGAGCAGGTCGACAAGGCCGTCGAAAAATTCGGCTTCGCGATGGGCCCGTTCCGCATGAGTGATTTGGCCGGCAACGATATTGGCTGGTACATCCGCAAACGTCGCTATGTGGAAAAGCCGGACGTCACCTATTCTAAGATTGCCGACCTGCTGTGCGAGAAAGGTCGATTCGGCCAAAAGACTTCGGCTGGCTGGTACGACTACAAGCCGGGCGACCGCAAGGCCTATCCGTCGCAAGACGTGAACCAGATGATCGTCCGTCACTCTGCCGACCTTGGAGTGCAGCGTCGCAAGGTCAGCGACCAGGAAATCGTCGAGCGCCTCGTGTTTGCGCTGGTGAACGAAGCGGCGCTGATCCTGGACGAGGGCATTGCGATGCGGGCCTCCGATATCGACATGGTTTACCTGACCGGATATGGCTTCCCGCTGTTCCGCGGCGGACCGATGTGCTACGCCGATACCGTCGGCCTGCCGAATGTGCTGCGCGCCATTCGCAAATACGGCAAAGGCCATCATCCGGAAGCCTGGAAGCCAGCGCCGCTGCTGGAGAAGCTCGCGGCCGAGGGCAAGACCTTCAACTGAAGGCCCGGCCTCAGCTTCTACCAGTAGTTTTCGGTCAGGAACTGCCCCGGCACCAGCCGGCGGCAGGGCGTCAGCCCGCGCTTGTGCAGGCGGGTGCGCAGGTCTTCGATCATATGCGGGTTCCCGCACATCATCACGCGTGAACGCTCGGGTGTGATGACCAGGGAGGTGCAGGCTTCCAGCTTGGCTGCATCCCATGCGTCGGTAATGCGGCTGCCGATCTGCATTTTTTTCGGTTCATCCTTTGCATCGCGACTAATGCAGGTCACCAGCATCAGTTGGGCACGGCTGGTATCGTTCTGCGCTTGCACTCGCATCTGTTGCAGTTCTTCACGGTAGGTGAGTTCCGCCGCGGTGCGTACGCCATGCACCAGCACCAGATGCGAGAAGCGCGCCCACAGCGCCCGGTCGCGCAGCATCGAGACATAAGGGCCGATGCCGGTGCCCGTGGCCAGCATCCAGCAATCCTCAGCATCGCTGAAACGGTCTGCCGTCATGAAACCATAGTTCTCAAGTTCGACATGGATGTCGTCACCGATCTGCATCTCTTTCAGTCGCGCGCTGAATAAACCGTCCGGCACCAGCACCGCCAGAAACTCCAGGTAGGACTGATGCGGCGCGGACACGAATGAAAACGCACGCCAGATCAGCTGATCGTTGACAGTCACCCCTAGCCGCGCGTATTGGCCGGCCAGGTATGACAGCGCAGGTGGCCGCGTTACTGTGAAGCTGAGCAAATTGGGCGTCCAGTGCCAGATATCGACAATGTGCTCGAGCGATACAGGTTTCGCGCGGAACGAACGTTCGTTCATGATTCCAAGGACAGCAAAATGCCGGACGCAATAAAGCCGCCGTCGACAAGGCAGTGATTCGCCGGAGATCCGAATCAGGAATGCCGGCGCCTGCCCCATTGGACATCAGACTATCGATAAAAATCGTTGTTCGATCGCCACGAAAATGCATCACCGGCATCCGGGTGACGCCAAATGCATCAGCGCGACAGAGCTGCAATGCGGAATTGTGATGAACGCTTTTTATGATGGCCGTCCCTTTAACTTTCATCAAAAGGACGCCATGATGAACAACCATTCCCTCAACACCATTGCTACCCTTGCCACGGCATTGGCCCTGGCTGGCGTTGCGCCGGCATTCGCAGGCACCGCTACCGCGACCATTGACGTGTCGGCCACGATCGATGCTTCCTGCACCATCTCGGCCACCCCGGTGACCTTTGGTTCATACAATCCGTCCTCGCCCAACCCGAACTATGCAACCGGTAGCGTGACCGTGGGTTGCGTAAAAGGTTCTGTGCCGACCGTGGCACTGAGCGGCGGCCAGAACCAGGGGGCCACGACCACCGATCGTTCGATGAAGCATGCAACCGGCACTGACTTGTTGAACTACAGCCTGTTCAAGCCAACCGCGACGGCGCCCAACACGGCATGCACCAACAACGAGACCGAGGCCTGGGGTACCGATCCGGCTCAACGCTTCAGCCCGACCGCCCTGACGCTGACGGGTTCGGTCTATAACGTCTGCGGCAAGATCCCCGCAGGACAGGACGTGGCCACCGGTGCCTACAGCGACATCGTGACGGCGACTGTCGAGTTCTGATAGTCGATCCCGGCCGGCCTTCACAGGCAGGCCGGGCCCGATGCTCCGCTTGTTCCCACTTGAGTTGGTCTGATCACCGTGTTTCGTTTATTCCTGTTTTTCCTGTTTGCGCGGATGCTGTTCCTCGCGCTTCCGGCCTGCGCCGGCAGTTTTTCCATCGACCCGGTGCGCATCCGGCTGTCCGAGGCCCAAACCTCTGCCGTGATGCGCGTCGAGAATCGCGGCGACGCGGCAATTACCGTGCAGTTGCAAGCGATGAGCTGGTCACAATCCGATAACCGTGACCAGCTGGCCATCAGCCGCGAGCTGCTGGCGACGCCTCAGGTATTTCGCTTGCGCCCGGGTCAGGTGCAGGTCGTGCGCGTCGCCTTGCTGAGGCCGGTGGATGCGAAGCGCGAACTATCTTACCGGCTCTTGCTGGATGAGGTACCACCGGCACCCGCGAAAGATTTTCGTGGCTTGCAGATGGCGCTGCGGATCAGCATGCCGGTCTTCGTGCAGCCGCGTGAGGCGGCGGTTGGGAACCTGGTCGCTACCGTGATCGATCGCAATGGCCAGCGCCAGCTGCGACTGTCGAATCCAGGGCTAGCCCATCTGCAGCTGACGGGCTTGAGCCTGCAGTCATTGCCATCGGCCGCCATTTCGTCGCCGCCTGACCTTCACATCGAGCCGTCTGCACTGGCATTAGCGACAGAGCGGTTGCTACCTGTCCATGGCAAGACGCTTTACCTGCTTCCGGGCCAGCAGCGCGAACTTGCTTTGCCTGACCAGACGTCGTTCGCGCAAGGGCGGCTGATACGCTTGCGTGCACAGACGGAGTTCGGCGCGCAGGAGTGGCCGGTTCCCGTGGCTGGGCCATGAGCGTCCGCGGATCATGCGCTTCCTGCTGATGCTGTGGCTAGCAGTTGCCGTCGTCTGTCCCGTGCGTGCTGGCTTGCTGACGGCGTTGCAAAGTGAATTCATGCCTGTCGTGGTGAAGCTGGCCATCAATGGCCAGCCCGCCGGTGACGCGATCGTGGCGCTAAGGAATGACGACGGTCGCTGGTGGCTACCCGCAGCATCGCTCACTGATGTTCGGGTCACCCTGCAAGGCAGTGAACATCGCCATATAGACGACGCCGACTATATTGACCTTGCCAGCATGACGCCTGTGCGGATTGAATTCGACGATGCACAGCAGGCGCTGAGCGTGACGCTGCCGGCATCCCGCTTCACATCAACATCATTTCAGGCCCAGACCGTGAGCGCAACGGCCGCTGATAGCCGTCCGTCCGGCGCCTTCATCAACTACGATCTGTTCGTCGATCACAGCGATATCGGCGACGGAAGATCGGCTTTCACCGAGGCGGGCATGGCGTTGGGGCCAGGCGTCGCGATTGCGAGCTTTGCCTTCGTGCGCCAGCCTGTGCTCGATACCAACCTTCGACTGGACACCAGCTACACGACAGACCAGCCATCCCGCATGACGACGCTGCGCGTCGGCGATGCGATATCCCGACCGCCAACGTCGGTCGGCCGTCCGGTGCGCTTTGCAGGCCTGCAGTTCGGCACCAATTTCCTGACCCAACCCGGCCTGGTAACCGTGCCGGTACCAACCTTGTACGGGCAGGCCGCATTACCGTCGACCGTGGACCTGTATGTGAACAATGTGCTGCAGTCACGCAATGCGGCGGCGCCTGGCCCGTTTAGTGTGACGACCGCACCATTGATGTCGGGTGATGGCGAGTTGTTGCTGAAGGTGACCGACCTCAGCGGACGTGAGCAAGTGATCAGCCAGCGCTACTACGCGAGTGCCGCACTACTGGCGCCGGGCCTGTCTGACTGGTCGGTGGAAGCCGGCGCGTTGCGGCTGAACTATGGGCTGCGCAGCGATGATTACGGCGACTGGTTCGTGTCCGGCGGATGGCGCCGCGGTCTTAGCGAAAGGCTGACCATCGAAGGCGGCGCCAGCATCCAGCAGGGGGGCCGTGTCGGCTTGCTGGGCGGAGCCTCAGCGGCCATCGCTGAGCTGGGGGCGGCATCGCTGGCGATCGGCGCCAGCCATGATGAGCAGGGCAGCGGCATGCAGGCCGCGCTGGGCGTCGAGCGCCGCACGCGCCAGCACACGCTGGCATTGCGTACGCAAATGGCCGGGGCGGATTACCGGCAAACCGGCGTGCCCGATCAATTGCAACTGCGACGGCTGGATACTTTTTTTTACGGGTACAGGCTACCTGAGTTGGGCAGTATCAGCCTGTCGTGGACCCGTCAGGAAAGGGCAGGGCAGGACGCATTGCGGATCGCACAGCTGGGCCTCAGCACGCGGCAGTCGCACTGGGGCAGCCTGATGCTGACGCTGACCCATCTGGACGGTGCCGCGCATGACCGTTCGCTGAATCTGTTCTGGATCTTGCCGATCGATGGCGGCATGCATGCGAGCGTTCAGCATGCACACAACGACAACGGACCGGACCAGACTGTGTTCCAGTTCCAGAAAGTGCCACCGCCCGGCGAAGGACTGGGCTACCGGCTGCAGTCCGGCATCAATGTCCCGCAGCAGGCGGCGCTGACTGTGCAGAACCTTCATGGTTTGCTCCGGGCCGAGGCAGCCGATTACAAGGGCAATACGGCGCTGCGTGCCGGACTGAGTGGTTCACTGGTGCTGATGGACGGCAGCCTGTTTGCGGTTCGTCGTGTCGATAGCAGCTTCGGTCTGGTGCGACTACCGGGACTGGCGGGCGTGCGCGTGTATGTCGACAACCAATTGGCTGGTCGCACGGATGGCGAAGGCGTCGCGTTACTGCCGCGACTGGCGCCCTACCTGAAGAACCGGGTGTCGGTCGAGCCGCTGGATTTGCCACTGGATGTGCAGATCGATGCGTTGAAGAGCGAGCCGGTGCCCGCCTGGCGCAGTGGCGTGCTGATTGATTTTCCGTTGCGCACGGTATCGGCCGCCACCCTGAACCTGATGCTTGCCAACGGCCAGCCGGTGCCGGCCGGGGCCGAGCTCAGGCTGGAAGGTGCTGATCAGGAGGACAGTATGCCGGTCGGCCACCAGGGGCTGGTCTATGTGACGGGTCTGAAGCAATTCAACCGTCTGCTGGTTACCTGGCCACAGGGGCGCTGCAGGGTCGAGATACCGTATGCGCCGCAAAAAGGGAACATCCCTTATCTCGGCGAGTTCACGTGCCAGACGATGTTAGACGACAAGCCATGAGTTCGCCCTTCATCACGAAACCCGTCACCGTTTCGGCGCTTGTCGCCAGCGTGTCACGACGAATCCTTAAGCACACTGCGATGCTGCTGGCGACATCGTCTCCCGCATGGGCGATGTATTGCACGCCGCTGGGCTCGGGTGGTCTGGTGATCGGGCATTACCAGCCGCTGCAGGCGGTGCCCCTGGAAGCGCAAACCACGTTTGCGATCGAATGCTTTCCGTCAACGCCCGGCGAATCGCTGAACCTCAGGGTGCGGCTGCAAAATGCGGGCAGCGGCCGATTGCAGTTGCTGAATACGCAGGCCGGTAACCAAGACGCGGGCACGCTGGCCATCGATATATATCGCGACGCAGCCCGATCGATGCCACTGGATGAACAGTCGGTCATCACCTTTCACGATCTTCCCGTTGTCCCGACGCGCTACCTGGTGTCATTGTTCGCGCGCGTTCCGGCCAGGCAGGATGCCGGCACCGGCCAGTATCTGTTGCCGTTGACTGTCATCATCGATTACTGAGTTCACGGACTGGCGAGTGCGCTGCTGATGACGCGCGGGTTGCCGCTGCTGCCGATGGTCTGCAGGCTGACCGGCCGTCGCCATACGCGGGCAATGTAGTCCAGCACCCGCTCGGCGCGGCTCAGGTCGAGGCCGCGGCCATCGCCTTCGTGGTCGTGGACCAGCTCCAGGCTGCCATCGACATGCAAGGCCTTCACCGATACGCGCGGGGCGCCGTAATTGAAGCGCGGCGCGAGTATGGCTTCGCGGATGGCATGGATGTCGCGCTCGGCGATGCGTATGCCGCCTTCGTGGTCTGCTTCATACACGAACAGTTCCAGCTTTTCCGCCAGTTCAACCGACAAGTAATTGCGCACGAAGCTGAAGTCGTCTTCGTCGCGCATCACCTGCCGCGCGAATGGCAGGCCCCGTTTCCCGATCAGATCTTCCCAGATCGAGAATCCGAGGTGATAGGGATTGACCGCCAGAGCCAGCTGGTGGTCGCCGGCGTAGGGACGCACCACATCCGAATGCGCGCGCACCGCTTCGACATACAAGTCCGGGGGCAGGAAGTCTGCCTCGCGCAACAGACGTGCATGCCAGTACGAGGCCCAGCCTTCGTTCATGATCTGGCAGGCAAACACCGGATAGAAATAAAACGATTCCTCGCGTACCGCGAGAAAAATGTCGCGCTCCCAGCCATCCAGCTCGGGCGCGTAATGGGCGATGAACCACAACAAGTCGCGCTCCGGTCGTGGCGGTATGGCGGCCAGCGATTTGTGCCCGCTGCGCTCCGGCGGCTGGCGCTCGCCGGGCAAGCGTCGGAAGCGGTGTGTGAAACTGCCGGCTTCGGAGGTTCGTGCCTGATCGGCAGCAGGTTTCGCAGGGAAGGGGGCGCGGTGCAAAGGTTGGTTGATATCCACGTGTGGCTCCAGCGCCAGCGCCGCGTCGAGGATGGCTTCTACCCGCTCTTGTCCGTGCTCGGCCAGCGCCAGTTCGATCGCGCGTGCACGCTCGGCGGCTTGCTCCAGGATATGGCCACCGGCCATCGCCATGAAGCGCGCGAACAGCTGGTTGTTCTTTGCGAAGTCGGCATGGCCGATCACGTGCGCGACAACCAGCGTGTTTTCGGCGATTGAATTGTCATGCACCAGATAAGCATGGCAGGGATCGCCGGGAAACATGACCTCGAAAATGCGCGAATGGCCCATGCCCTGGCGTATCAGCTGATGAATGTAACGCACGCCGAACGACCAGTGAGGCATCCGCACCGGCAGGCCATAGACCGCGATCTCGGTCATGAAATTGTTTGGCACAACTTCAAAATCGACCGGGTAATAGTCGAGGCCGAATTGCTGTGCCAAAGCCTCGATGCGTTCGGTATAGGAACTCAGCGCGTGACGCTCGGCGTCGCTGCCGTCGCTGCCGTCGTTGCAGCTGTCTCCGGCGTCCGGCATGTCCGCGCTCATGCCGTCTCGTCCTGCATCGACTCCTGCATGAAGAAATGGCGTATCGCCTTCCACACATCGTCTGGCTGATGCAATACACAGCTACCCAGCCGCGCGCCTGCCAGTTCCAGTTGTCGACAGATGGATTTCATTTCCGTGTCGGTGATGCGCGATGCGCCGGGTACGGTCTCGACATAACCGACGTAATTGAGCAGCCCGGTCAATCGCGTCAGGCCGCTGGTGGCCGCGCTACGGTCTTCAGTGAAGTTCTCGCCATCGGAGGCATAGAAGAGGTAGCCGTTGTACTGCGAGGGGTCGTAATCACTGGCGATGATCGCGAGCGCCAGATCGAATGCGCTGGAAGCCCCGGTGCCGCCGGTGCCGGTGACCTGGAAGAAATCCGGCTCTGAAAATTCCCAGGCTTGCGTGGTATGGGCGATGAAGCGTGTCTCGACCTGTCCATACTTGCGCCGTATGCCTTGCAGCACGAAGAAGAAAAAGGTTTTGGCCAGCTTGCGCTCGGCATCCGTCATGCTGGCCGATACATCCAGCGCGAACAGCACGACAGCGCTGGTGGCCGGACGCCGCCGCTGAACCAGTTGCCGAAAGCGCAAGTCTTCGTTGGAAAAGGGAACGGGGTCCGCCTGCATTGCGCGCCGCTTGACGGCTTCCTTCACGGTGCGGCGCCGGTCCAGACGGGCGCGCGCGCCGCGCTTGTCCCAGCCTTCACGCACAAAGGCATCCTCTTGCACCACGTTCTTGCGGCGCGGCTGCAGGTCGGGCAGCTTCAGTTCTTCCCACAGCCAGTCGACAATGTCATCCACCTTCAGCTCGAGCAACAGCCGCACGCCGCCGTCGTCATTGCTGCCCTCGGCTTGGTCGCCGTCATCATCGCCTGGCCGCGGCTGTGCCGGACGCAAGACATCGCCAGGCTGTCCCTGGCCCTGTCCCGCGTGTCGCTCGCTGTCGATCGCTTCATCGGACAGACGGAAGCGCGCATGGTCCAGCACTTTGACCGGCACATGCACGGTGCGCTCCTGCGGCCCCGTGATCAGGTCACCGCCCGCCACCAGATCGGGCAGATTCTGTTGCACACTCGCGCGGATCTTTTCGTTATGCCTCAGCCAGTCGCGCGCGCCGCGCGAGAATAATGCGTACCAGGGGGAGCCGGTAGAAATCGTGCTGTGGACGCTCATCTGATGTTCACTGTCCGTCACTCCTGCGCCAGCAAGGTCGTCACATAGTTCAGCGCCTCGCGTGCGCTATGGCTATCGTAGCCGTATTCATCGACCAGTCGCTGCTCGACGATGGAAATTTTCTGCCGGGCCTCCTCGTCCGGGCGCGCGCTGGAGCTGACCAGCCGCAGCACGTCGCGACGCTGCTCGAACAGGTATTGCTGTACCGCGTCATGCAGTTGGGCGTGGCTGTCGAGTGTGAATTTTTCGCCGCGCTTGAAGGCCCCCATGGCCTTTCTGACGACTTCTTGCCGGAATGATTGCTTGCCGGAGTCGGAGATATGGATTTTTTCCTCCACCGAGCGCAGGAAGCGCTCATCTGGTCGCCTTTCCTCATTGGTAATCGGGTCGTTGATCTGGCGGTTGTCCAGTGTGGCCTCGACTTCGTCGAGGTATTTGTCGAGCAAGTCCTGTGCTTCCTGCTCGAAGGACACGAACAGTGCCTTGTGCACGTCTTCCTTCACCCAGCGGTTGTAGAAGTGCTTGCGGGCCAGCACCAGATAGTCGATCCATTTGCGCTTCTTCTTGGGATCGATGCGCGCATCGCTGTCGATCGCATCCTTCAGCGCCAGCAGCACATCCATCGTGGTCAGGCTGCGGGTGTCGGACTGGATGATGGCGTTCGACAGCGCATTGATCACGAAGCGCGGCGAGACGCCGCCCAGCCCTTCGTCGGGCATCTTCTGCCGGGCGCGTTCGGCCTCGGCGCGGTTCACGCCTTCCACGTCTTCATGCGCGTGCAGCCTTACCTTCTTTGCCAGTTCCTGATCCTTTTCCTCGGATTCATGCAGGCGAGTCAGGATCGCGAACACCGCCGCCGCGTGCAGCACATGCGGGTCGAGGTGGACCGAACGGAATGCCGGTGCGGCCGACGAGATCAGCTTCTTGTAGATGCGTGCCTCGTCGGGGTAATTGAGTGTGTAAGGCACCTGGATGATGACCATGCGGTCGAGCAGGGCCTCGTTCTCGCTCTCCTGCAGGAACTTGCGGAATTCGGCGAGGTTGGTATGCGCGAGGATGGTTTCGTCGAGATAGATCAGCGGGAAGCGCGACACCTTGACGTTCTTTTCCTGTGTCAGCGTCAGCAGCAGGTACAGGAATTCGCGCTTGACCTTCAGGATCTCGATCATTTCCAGCATGCCGCGACTGGCCGCATAGACTGCTCCCGACCAGGACCATGCGCGCGGATCGCCTTCGTCGCCGAATTCGGCGACCTTGGACAAATCGACCGATCCGACCAGATCCGCGAGATCGGCCGTGGTCGGGTCATGTGGCGCATAGGTGCCGATGCCACTGCGGCCGGCTTCGGAGATGAAGAAGCGCTCGACCGGCATCTGCAGGAAGTCGCCGGCGAACTGCTGCTCCAGCCTTGACCGGCAGAGAGGGCAGACTTCGCCGCTGATGTCGACGCCATAGGTTTCGCGAAAGCCCGGGCGCAAGGTATGCGGCACCAGATGCAGCGGCGATTCATGCACCGGGCAACCCTGTATGCCGTACATCGCGCCGGCATCGGTATAGCTGTATTCCTCGAGTCCGCGCTTGAGCAGGATGACCAGTGTCGACTTGCCGCCGGACGGCGGGCCGAGCAGCAACAACAAGCGACGGCCGACTTCGGATCCGGCAGCCGCCGCTTTGAAATAATCGACCACACGGTCGATCGCCTCATCCATGCCGAACAACTCGCCCGAGAACAGCGCCGTACGCAAGTGCCCATCAGCATCCTCATGCCGCGTCCAGCGGATCATGTCCCAGATGTACTGATGAGAGCTGCGGGCGATGCCCTGCGGATCAGCGGGCAATATTTTTTCAAGAAATGCCGACAGGGAGCCCGACCAATAAGTCGCCTTGTGCTCGCGCGTAAAGGCAAGCAAGGACTGCATGAAATTTTCCTGCCGTCCTGCGTTTCTTGCCTTATCCATATTGGTCATGCCGTGTACTCCCCTGATGGGTATGCGGGACAACGCCGCGTACACCTGACAAGTGGACAATGCGGGACGGCCTGCGGTTCGCACTGCGGCATCAACGTGCAGGAATTTCATGCTCCCCAGCCTGATTGCCGCCGGATAAACGGAGGCATTGCCTCATCACACTAAATTACCTCAGAGAAAAATTACTTCGCGGGTGAGCGGAGGGTGCTTGATTTTTTGTCATCAAAAGCATCGTTTATTGGTCATTAATGTCGGTAATGGAACTATGTGTTGTATGTCATCACTGATCTTGAGAATTTGATCAGTCAGCGGATTTCCATAGGGGAAATGACATGGCAAGTAATCTGGAACGCATGCAGGTCATGATGGAAGAAATCGGGCCCAGCATGCCCGAGATCGAAGCCGTCATCCAAAGCGAAAACACGAACTGGGCCATTCAGTTCGAGGATCAGTCGATCGTGATGCTCGAATGGGCGGAGCAGCCGGATCGGGTGGTATTGACGACGATGCTGGGCACCCCGTCGGAATCCATGCAGCTGTCGGTCTACGAGACTCTGCTTTGCTACAACTTGCTGTGGAAAGACACCGGTGGCGTCAAGATGGCCTTGTCCGGCCCGGGTGGCGAACTGGTGCTGCTGTACGAGATGTTCGCGTCCACCCTGAACCTGAGCGAGATGCAAGTCGTGCTGACGAATTTTCTTAATATCGCCCAGGTATGGAGCGTGTACGTGACCGGCGAAAGCGAGAACCCGGTGGGAAGCGCACCGGGGCCGATGGACATGCTGCACCTCAGCGCTTGAAACGTCTCACTCCATCATTTACAGAGAGCAGGGGATACCAGCCATGGGACCGAACAGCGTCAATACTTTCAGCAGCACTTCCGCCCTGAGCACAACGCCGGCACCGGCACCAGGCAGTGTCGCCAGCGCCGGCAAGGGCGCGGCGGCTGTCAACGGGATGAAGATCCACTACGGTGATGCGGTCAAGGCCGACCGGTTGCAAGCCGGACTGCGCGCACTGCAAGCCGCCCATGCGGCGACCGAGCTTTTCATCCGTACCATCAACCCTGACCTCGGCAAGCTGTAACGCCGTCACTGAGGAGCGATCGATGGCCACGACCGTTGAACAGATCCAGCAGCTGATGCAAGAACTCGGCCCCATAACACCGGATATCGATGCCGTTGTCCAGACCGAGGAGCCGAGCTGGGCCATACAGTTTTCAGACGAAAGCATCGTCGTCATCGAAGCGGCCGATGAGCCATCGCGGCTGGTGATGTCATCCGAGCTGGGTACCGCGCCTGAATCAGCGGAGCGGCAACTCTATGAAGCCCTGCTCAGCTACAACCTGCTATGGCGCGATAGTGGTGGCGTGAAAATCGGCTTGGCCGGCCCCAAAGGCTCGCTGATCATCAACTGGGAACTATGCCTGGAGGGGTTGACGCTGCTGGACCTGCAATCGGCGCTCGTCCGCTTCCAGAAAGCAGCCTCCAGCTGGCAGCACTATGTGGCCAGAGCGGATACCGAACAACCGCCGCTACCAGGTATGGGAGGCGGGAGCTTCCATTTGCATGCATAGGGATGCGCGTGCCAACGGTATCCGGAAAACGGGGTCGGCGGCAGTCCGTCAACAGCTGACAAGCTTGATTCAATAACTGATCCAAGTCTTTGAAAATCCATGCGTTTGCATGGATTTTTCTTTGGGCGGCTGGTTTGTGCGGCAAAAGCTCTTTTGTTCTTTGACGTTGCAGACCGCCATTTATACTGTATATTTGTACAGTATAAATCTTGATCGTCCTCATCCCTGTAAAACCCCTATGAATGCCTTGCCTGTCACCGCCAGTGCGGTACCGGCGGCCTTGTCGTCGCTACCGTCCGCATTGTCCGGCGCCGTCTGGCGCGCCGGACAAATGGCCAGCACCCGTTCGCCCGTGACGTCGAGCGGCCATGCCGCGCTCGATGCCGAATTGCCTGACCATGGCTGGCCACGTCGCGGACTGATCGAACTGCTGTTGCCGCAGAGCGGCATCGGCGAGCTGCGGCTGCTGCGTCCTGCGCTGCAAGCGCTGGCCGGCCAGCGCATCGCGCTGCTGCAACCGCCTTACCAGCCGCAAATCGCGGCCTGGTGCGAATGGGGGCTGCCGCCCGAACAGTTGCTGTGGATACGCACGCAGCGTCACGCCGACCTGTTGTGGAGTGCCGAACAAATCCTGCGCAACGGCAGTTGCGGTGCGCTGCTGCTGTGGCAGGGCGCGCTGCGCACTGAGGCGCTGCGCCGGTTGCAACTGGCCGCGCAGGCTTCGGACATGCTGTGCTGGTTATTGCGGCCATTGTCATTTGCCGACGAGCCTTCACCGGCGCCATTGCGACTGGCCTTATACCCGACGCCGGGCGGTGTGCAGCTCGATCTGCTCAAGCGGCGCGGCCCGCAATGCGCAGCGCCGATACGTCTGCGCTGGCCGCAGCGGCGCGGCGACCTGTTCGCCCGCCTGTTCCGGCAAGACACTCCCCATTCCCCTCCTGTCGAGGCAAGCGATGCGCTGCTGGATCGCCGTCTACCTGCCACTGCTGCCGCTGCAGTCGCTGCGTCCGCGCTGGTGTGAACCACTGCCGCTGGCCATCCTCGATGGCGGGCAGGTGCTGGTCATGAGCGGGCTGGCGGCCGCGCAGGGCGTGCGGCACGGCATGCGCGCCAATGGCGTGCAGGCGATCGCGCCTGCCGTCATCCTGCAGCAACGCGACTTGCAGCGCGAGCGCGATGCGATGGATGCCGTGGCGCTGGCGCTGTTGCAGTACACGCCGGAACTGGCTGCGGCAAGCTGCGCGGCGCGAATGACGCGAACCGCGCAGGCAAGGCAGGCTGCGACGGGAGCAACACAGGCGGTGTCCGCGCCAACCGGGATGGTGGTAACCGACGATGCGACGCTGCTGATGGACGTGACGGCCAGCCTGTCAGCCTTTCGCGGCCGGCGTGCGCTGTGCAAGCGCGTGCGTGACAGCGTACATGCGCTCGGCTTTTCCTTGCGTGTTGCGATGGCGCCGACGGCGCAAGGTGCCTGGCTGCTCGCTCATCGACGAGCCGGCAGCGCAATGCACAGGCGACGTGTGGTGAAGCTTGCCAGCCTGCAGCGCGAGCTTGACCGCACATACTTCCACGACTTGCCGGCAGCGCGGCCGCATGCGGACTGGCTCGATGGCATAGGCTGTCGCACGCTGGGCGACCTGCGCCGCTTGCCACGCGCCGGCTTGCAACGCCGTACCGATGCGCGGCTGATCGCTCAACTCGATCACGCGTATGGCGAAGCGCCTGAGCTGTACGACTGGCTGCAGGCGCCTGAAAATTTCTCTGCCTTCCTCGAACTGCCTTACCGCGTCGAGCATGCAGCGTTGCTACTGGCGGGCGCACAACGCCTGCTGGTCCAGATGACGGGCTGGCTGGTCGCGCGTCAGCAGGCCGTTGCGCGCCTGTTGTTCTCGCTCGAGCATGAGCGCGGCCGCACGCGGCGCGCGCCGACAGTGCTCGAGATTACGTTGGCCGAACCTGCGTGGCAGGAAGCGCACTTGCTGCGACTGGTGAAGGAACGCTTCAGCCGCCTGCAACTGCCGGCGCCGGTGATGGCGCTGCGGCTCGAAGCGCGCGACCTGTCGCCGTGGGCGCCGCCCAGCGAGCAACTGTTCCCGGAACCGGGGGGCACCCCCGAGGACTACCGGCGCTTGCTGGAGTTGCTGACCTCTCGACTGGGGACAGAAGCCGTGCAACTGGCTGCGCCGCAGGCAGATCATCGGCCGGAAGCGGCGAACTGCTGGCAGCACGCAGCGCAGGGGGGCAACAAGAGTACGCCATCCCGGACAGCAGGGAGCAATGCGCTGGCATCTGCGGCGACAGGCGATGAAAGCGGCGGCGTTGGCGAGCCGCCTTTCGCGGCACGTCCGTTCTGGCTGCTTGAACAACCGCTGCCGCTGGCGCTGCGCGAGCACCGTCCCTTCTATGGTTCGCCGCTGCGCCTGCTGAGCGGTCCCGAGCGGATCGAGTCCGGCTGGTGGGACGGCGCGCTGGCCTTGCGCGATTACTTCATCGCGCAGGGAGAGGAGGGCGCCTGCTACTGGATCTATCGCGAGCGCGATGCCAGCCGCGCGCGCTGGTTCCTGCACGGACTGTTTGCCTGACGCCGGCGCTGTCGCTGTCACCTTCGCTGTCACTCCGGCTGCCGCCAACAACCCTCCCGACCACTTGCCTGATCATGCGCCCCGGACTGCCTGACTATGCCGAACTGCAGTGCGCATCGAACTTCAGTTTTCTGCGCGGCGCTTCGCATCCCGAGCAACTGGTCGCGCGCGCGGCAGAGCTGGGCTATCGCGCGCTGGCCATCACCGATGAATGCTCGGTAGCCGGCGTGGTGCGCGCGCATGGCGAGGCAAAGCAGCAGGGACTGCCGCTGATCGTGGGTTCGCAGTTCCGCGTGCAAGAACATGAGGGCTCAGGCTTCCGGCTGGTCGCGCTCGCGATGAACCGCGACGGCTATGGCAATCTGTGCGAACTGATTACGCTGGCACGCAGCCGCGAGCAGAAGGGCCGTTACCGGATCGATGCACAGGACTTCACGCAACCACCGGCCGCGCTGTCGCATCTGCGCGGACTGCCCGATTGCCTGTTGCTGCTGGCGCCGGACTACGGCATTGACGTTGCCGCATTGCACCGGCAGGCCGACTGGCTGCGTGCAACTTTCGGTGAGCGTGCGCGGCTGGCGCTGACCTTGCTCTATCGCGGGCAGGACGATGCACACAAAGCTGCCGTGCTGCAGGTCGCCTCGCTGCACGGCTTGCCGGTCGTGGCCACCGGCGATGTCTGCATGCATCTGCGTTCGCGCAAGCGCTTGCAGGACGTATTGACGGCGATCCGCGTCGGCGAGCCTGTGGGGCAGTGCGGACGCCGTCTGTTCGCCAATGCCGAGCAACACCTGCGCTCGCGTCTTCGACTGGCCAACCTGTACCCGCCGGAGGCACTGGCCGCGACGCTGGCCATCGCGGAGCAATGCCAATTCTCGCTCGACCAGTTGCGCTATGAATACCCGGATGAACTGGTGCCGGCCGGCCATACGCCGGCCAGCTACCTGCGCGAACAGGCATGGGCCGGTGCGCATCGTCGCTTCCCGCAAGGCATACCGGCCAAGGTACAGCAGCAGGTCGAACATGAACTCGCGCTCATCACGCAGATGGGCTACGAGCCTTATTTCCTGACCGTGTACGACATCGTGCGCTTTGCGCGCAGCCGCCACATCCTGTGCCAGGGGCGCGGGTCGGCGGCAAACTCGGCGGTCTGTTACTGCCTGGCCATTACCGAGGTCGATCCGGCACGCGGCAATTTGCTGTTCGAGCGTTTCATCTCGAAAGAGCGCAATGAGCCCCCCGACATCGATGTCGACTTCGAGCACCAGCGGCGCGAAGAAGTCATCCAGTACATCTATGAAAAATACGGCCGCCATCGCGCGGCACTGACAGGCGTCGTCATTACCTATCGCCCGAAGAGCGCGATCCGCGAGAGTGGCAAGGCGCTTGGCATCGATCCGCAGATCGTCGACCGGCTGGCCAAATCCCATCGCTGGTGGGACAGCCGCGAGCAGCTGGCCGAGCGTTTTGTCGACTGCGGCATGGACCCGGCATCGCTGATGGCGCAGCAATGGCTGCAGCTGGCCGGCGAATTGATGGGCTTCCCGCGCCACCTGTCGCAGCATCCGGGCGGCTTCGTGATCGCGCGCGACAAGCTGTCGCGGCTGGTGCCGATCGAAAAGGCGGCGATGGAGGGCCGCAGCGTCGTGCAGTGGGACAAGGATGACCTCGATGCGCTCGGGCTGCTGAAGGTCGACATCCTTGCACTGGGCATGCTGTCGGCCATGCGGCGCGCGCTGGAATTCATTTCGCAGCTGCAGGGCGAGCCCTTCGAGCTGTCCGACATCCCGGCCGAGGACAAGCCAACCTACGACATGATCAGCCGCGCCGACACCATCGGCGTATTCCAGATCGAGAGCCGCGCGCAGATGAGCATGCTGCCGCGCCTGCGGCCGCGCACCTTCTACGACCTCGTGATCGAGGTCGCGATCATCCGTCCCGGCCCGATACAGGGCGGCATGATCCATCCCTACCTGCGACGCCGGCAGGGACTGGAACCGGTTACCTATCCGAGCGAGGATCTCGAGACGGCGCTGTCGCGTACGCTGGGCGTGCCGATCTTCCAGGAACAGGTGATGCAGCTGGCGATGCTGGCCGCCGGCTTTTCCGCCGGCGAGGCCGACCAGCTGCGGCGCGCGATGGCCGCGTGGAAGCGCAAGGGCGGGCTGGAAAAATTCCATGACAAGCTGATCGGCGGCATGCTGGAGCGCGGCTATGAGCGCGAATTCGCCGAGGCCTTGTTCAGCCAAATCGAGGGCTTTGCCGAATATGGCTTCCCCGAGAGCCATGCGGCCAGCTTCGCGCTGCTGGCCTATGCCAGCGCCTGGCTGAAGTGCCACCATCCGGCCGCGCTGCTGGCGGCGCTGCTCAACAGCCAGCCGATGGGTTTTTATTCGGCGTCGCAGCTAGTGCAGGATGCGCAGCGCCACGGTGTGCAGGTACGGCCGGTGGACGTCAGCATCAGCGACTGGGACGCGACGCTGGAACAAGAGGTCGCGCCCGGCAAGCCGCCGGCCGTCAGGCTGGGCATGAACCAGGTCGGTGGCCTGTCGCAACAGTCAGCCTGGCGCATCGAAGAGGCGAGGGCCGTTCGCCCATTCGCCCATCTGCAAGACCTGGCGCTGCGCGCGCAGCTCGATGCCGGCGATTTGCAGGCACTGGCGGCGGCCAATGCACTGGCCAGCCTCGCAGGAAATCGGCGCGAGGCGCTCTGGCATGCGGTCGAAGCGGTGCCGGGCAAGGGCTTGCTGAAGGTGATCGACCATGACGATGCCGCAATACGATTGGCCGCACCGTCGGAAGCGCAGGAGATCGTCGCGGATTACCGCTCGCTGGGCCTGACGCTGGGCCGTCATCCGCTGGCCTTGCTGCGCAAGCAGCTGCATGCGCGGCGCTTCGTGCCGGCCGCAAGCTTGTCAGGCTACGGACAGGGACAGTTCGCGCGCGCCTGCGGCATCGTCACCGTGCGTCAGCGGCCGGCGACGGCAAAAGGAACGATGTTCGTCACGATCGAAGATGAAAGCGGCGTCGTCAACGTGATCATCTGGCCGGCGCTGGTCGAGCAGCAGCGGCGAGAACTGTTGCAGGCGTCGTTGCTCGGCGTCTATGGCATCTGGCAAACGGAAAACAATGTGCACCACTTGATCGCTAAACGATTACTTGATTTGAGTCCCTTGCTCGGAGCACTGACGACATCGAGCCGGGATTTTTGCTGATCCTGCGTCCGCCGACACACAGCGCGCACCCGTGTCGTTACATTGACGAACTGCATGACAGCTTCTGTTACCCATCGCATCGCATTATTCTCATCAAGATGATCGGAGCCATCATGTCAGTATCAGGTACCAGCCCGCGTGACCACACGCTGACCACCACCAGCACGCTTAGTAACACCCTCACCACCACCACGACCCAAACCGCCCCCACTACCGGCACTACGAACGTGCTGACCGCATCACCACAACAGTCATCACCGCCCAAGGACGATAGCCCGACCGGGCGCTCGAAGAAGACTGTTACACCACGCAGTCCACGTACGCCGCGCACGATGCCGGTGCCGAAGCTGCGCTTGCGCAGCACCTCGTCATCCGTGGAATTGATGCCAACGCCGGCCAAGCTGTCGCAATCACATCCGCAACCAGCCACCAGCCCGACGACCCTGCAAGCCAAAGCACTGACTACCAGCACACCCAAGGCCGCGCAGACCTCGACCAACGACACACTGTCGATCCAGTCCCATTCCGAACCAAGCTTCCAGATCATCCGAAAGCGTATCCCGTTCAGTGTTCTGAAAGACAGGGAAGCCGACCAGCGGATGCAGCAGATTGCCGACCTGATAGTCAATGACCTGGTCGACGCGGGCAGTTCCGCCAACGACCTGAAGGTTCTGGGGCGCGTCGATACGGCGTTTTATATCGACCGCTTGCCTGATGCGCTGAAATCATTCGCGAAAGGTATTGACGGGCCGACCATCTCGTCCAGCAAGCTGCTGCAGCGGTATTTCGCGTCTGAATTACACGGCAACATGGGATGGGGCGGCGCGAAAACCCTGTATGCCAACTTCATCTACCAAGAAACGGTACGCTCCGGCGCCAGCGGACGCATCGCGATCGGTGAAGACAGTCCCGACATCAAGCAGGCTGAAGTGGAACGCATCAAAGGCATCGCCGAAGTCATTGTGCGTATGCTGATCGGCTATCCGCCAACGATAGACAGCTCGCCGCTGCCGAAAAAGCTACTCCGGTTCCTGATCGCTTGCGACCAGCGTCTGCACACCAAACTGTTGGGTGGTGGCATGAAGCACAGCTTCAGCACTGACCAGATACGCGTGGGAAGGCTGGCACAGCTGACCAATCTGGTAGTCACCCGTCTGTTGCAACCGATGTTGTCATCACTGGCCGCCAAGAACCCGTCACAGACAGAGATATGGTTCCTCGGCCTGCTGATGAAGGGGCTGGTCGCTGGCATTGAACAGATGAGCGTTGCCTTTTTCAATAAATCTTTTGCCGAATCACCGCATGTGCTGCAGAAAATGGCAACCGAAAAACTCACGCAGGAAAGAATCGCATCACGTATCCGCAAGCTGCAATCCAAGCCGACCGTACGCCATGTGCGCACCCGTAGCGCTGACACCGAGCCGATCAGCCCGCGCACTTTGCGTACGATCGAGGAAGCGAAAAACTTCCGAAAAACACAGAAGGCCGTCGAGGTGGCCCGAGAACTAGAGGAGCAGGACTGGAGTGCTCTGGACGAGGCGCGCCGTCATATTACCGAAAACCTTGCCGTGCCAAAGACAACGGGCAACTCGCCGCAATTCGATGCCGGCGACATTGACGCGCTGGTGCAAGAGATCCTCAGCAATCGCGCTGATTTCGATAATCTGGTGCTGACGCCACGCCGTGCTTCACCGCTGGAGGACAGCGATGATCAGAGAGCCGACAAGCCGGAGCCGGTAGCGATACTGACGACCACGACAACAAACACCACCACCACGACCACCACCACGAGCACGGCAAACACGAGCGCGTTGAATACTGCGCCGTCATCAGATGCGCAGGCAATCCGCAGTGGATTGAACCCGGAAACACACGGGTCATGATGCAAAAAATGCGCGGCCGCGACGGGCAGCCGCGCATTTTTCCATCGCCATCCGGATGAACCTCGATTGACATTTCAGGTCAATCAACAACGCGGAGCGCTCGATCACGTCCTTCCCTGGGGGGAATAAATTGCGGGAGCGAATCCCTGTCACGTCTGCGACATAAAAGCACCAGCGTTTGTTTCGGCTTCTTATGCGCTACCTCAAGGCCATCCAAGTTCACACCAACGTACAGTCGATCCCGAAGCAATGGGAAAGAGGCGTTTTCCGTGCATGAAATGGCATATCAACACCAACCGCCTGTCAAGGCCTGGAGGAAAATCAGCATGAGCGAACCGGCGATCCGCACCCGAGACAACACGACATTCACCCTGAACATCGATGACCGGATCTACCAATGCCCTGTGTCCGATGCCGCGCTGTACATGCTGTGCCGCGACCAGGACAATTCCATGAACCAGATCGATGCCTACTTGCAGCTGAAGGAAAAGGTGCAGACCACCTTTGAAAAATTGCTGGTCGATGGCGACGATCGCATGCCCGAGGTGCTGGAGCCGACGCACTTCCTCAGCTGAAAGCCATCCCGGCATCGTTGCCGGATTCCCGTGGAAAACGAATCCGCCGCCTGATGGCGGCGGGTCGTTGCGGATGTCGCTGACAAGGAAGGGTCAGGCCGCCACGTCCATCGGCGCCGAATGCTGAAGTTCGCCGATCAGCTCGAACACTTCATCCTTCGACAATACATAGCGCTCCATCAGCGTGTCCTTGAGTGTCACCATCCACGGACGATAGCTGCCGATGACGGCCAGTGTCTGCGAATACAGCTCATCAGATTTTTGCTCGACTTCGCGCACCGCATCTTCGCGCGCGCCGTCGCGCTTGAACTGACGGTAGTCCAGCTTCGAACGCGAGTACATCGATAGTTGGTTGACCATCAGGTCCAGCCGCGCGGTCGCCTTCTGGATATCGTTCTGGCTGCCGACCGAAATGCCGCGCGCGCCGTAGAACAACTCTTCGGCCGCAACGCCACCGTACAGCTGCATCACGTCCTGCTCCAGTTCTTCCAGCGTCTGCAGGCCGGCGTCCGGCGTCGCTGACAGCACATAGCCCAACGCACCCAGTTTCGACACCGACTCGGTGCTGATCTTCAACAGCGGCGACTGTGATTTCACCTCGTCGAGCGGCAAGCCTTGCTTCAGCAGCGGATCGACCTGCATGAAAAAATGGCCGAGCTCGTGCAGGGCGACGCGCTCGCGCTGGCGATCCTTTTCGGCGCTGGCGGCACGGTCGGTCAGGCCGATCGCGCTGCGTTCGAAGGCACGGAACAGCAGGTCAGTGTCGATGACACTGTGCTCTTCGATCGCAATCATGCTGGCACGGTCGACTACGGTCTCCAGCAGTGCAGGGGACAGATTGGCCGTGATCTCGGCGACGTAATCCAGGTTCAGACGATCCCAGGCGACGACTTTTTCATCCTTGCGCTTCAGGAAAACACGCAACAGCTCGCGCCGCTCGGCCTTGTTCGGCAGGCGGAAATTGATCTTTACCGCGAAGCGGCGCAGCATGGCTTCATCCATCTCGCTGTTGGCATCGTCAAAATTGGATGCCACCACCCAGATCACACCATGGCCTTCATCGCTCTTGATGCCATCCAGCAGACCGAGCAGGGTATTGGCAGTGTCGTCATCCCATTTGCGCTCGCCGCGGCCGCGTGGCATGAACAGCGATTGCGCCTCGTCGAGGAAAATCAGGCAGCGCCCCTGGTCGCAAGCCTTCTTGTAGATCGCGTTCAGCGTCTTGGAGCCACCACCGACCAGACCCGATTCCAGGCCCGAACCCGAGGCCTGGATCAGCGGGATGCCGAGCTGCTTGGCGAGATAGCCCGCCAGCTTGGTCTTGCCGGTGCCGGCCGGGCCGGTGAGCATCACGTTGAACGGCTTGTCGATGTTGTGCGACTTGTACAGTTCGCGATTGCGGATCATCGATTCCAGGTGCGCGACTTCGCGCTTGATATCGTCCATGCCGATCAGGTCATCCATGCTGCCCTTGAGCTTTTCGGGCTTGGTAACCGCGACCGATGAGCCGAAGCCGGGCATCGACTTTTTCAGTGCCACTACCATCAGCACCAGCAACAGCAATCCGACCGCATTGCGGGCAAGGAAACCACCGGCCGATTCGACGAAGCCGGCCGGCACTTCTTCATCCTGCATCACGCGCTGGTTGGCGGCCAGCCATTCCGGTTGGGCGATTGCGTAAGGAATGCCGTTCTTCAGCAAGACTTCGCGCTCAAGATTGACGTGGGTGCTGTTGGGCACCTTCACCGACACGATCTTCGGCTGCCCCTTGAACTTGATCAGGTAGCGCGGCGATTCAGAGGATGGTTGGGCAATCAGCAAATACTCGAGCCGGTCACGCCGGGCGGGCAGGGTAGTGATCAGCGAGACATCCTGGCTGTAGACCACCGGCGAGCTGGGCAAGAGCTTAGGCGCACCTTCGAAGGAAATGATGATGGCTGACAGAAGCAGCAAAGAAAACAAGGCATTGCGCAGACGGACGTTGCGCAGGGTCTGGACGAACGAATTCAATGTGAGCTTGGGCATGGCAGACGTCAGTAATTGCCGCGACCAGCGGCGGGGGGCGCCGGAGTTGACGCAGGGATGGCTTGCAGCTCGGTTAGGACAGGAGGGCGCGGAGAAAGTTGCGGCGCCGGCGCCGAAAGGCCGGACTAAGCCAAGGCGCGTAGGGACGCCGGTAGCGTCTCCTCCGGAAAGCGGGCGTCAGACCAGGCCGAGGATGCGGCCGAGCTCGGCGAGGTAAGGCGTATCGCGCAGGACTTCGCCCTCGACGCTGGCGACCAGGTCGTCAAGGTTGCGGTGGGTGCCGTGCAATTGCGCTTTCAGCGCCGTGCCGGACTGCTCGCTGCTGGCCAGCGTGCGCTTGAGCGCGTCAATCTCGGCGCGCAGGGCGGCGACTTTCGGCGAGCCGGCAGGGGCACGGGAAAGCTCTTGCTCCAGATCAGAAACCAAGCGGTTGATCCGTTCCAGACTGAATTCTTGGGACATCCATGCCTCCGAAAAAGTACCCGGCGCCGGACGGCGACCGGACTGAATTGATCTTGGTTCAATCAACAGGCAGTGTCAATGCCGGAAAGGTCAGCCATGCTGGTCCGCGATTACTGCAATATGAACGTCATTTGCTGCGAACCGGATGCCCCGATTGCCGAAGTCGCCGGGCTGATGCGGCGGCATCACGTGGGCGACGTGATCGTGGTCGACAACCAGCAGGAAGGCTTGCGGGTGCCAATCGGCATCGTGACCGACCGCGACATCCTGATCGAGACCATCGCGCTGGATATTGACGCCAAGCTGTTTACAGCGGCTGACCTGATGACCACGCCAATCACGACGGTGCTGGAGGATGCCGGCATGGACGAGGCGCTCGCTATCATGCGCGGCAAGCGGGTGCGGCGGCTGCCGGTCGTCAACCGAGGCGGCAGTCTGTTCGGGGTCCTGAGCTCGGATGATGTGCTGAACCTGATTGCGTCCGAACTGTCGATGATCGCTGGGCTGGTCGTCGAGCAAACCGTTACCGAGGGTCGTTTGCGCAAATAAGCCGGGGACGGCATGTCGGGCTGTACGGAAGCTGGCGGCTGTCGCGACTTTCAATGGGCCTGGCAGGCAGGGGCTGGAAAGCTGGGTTCAGGGGATGGATCAGCGCCTGCCTGAAACAGCCTTGACGAAACACCGTATGTAATTTTACATAATACAAATTATGCGAATTATTAAGTGACGGAGCTCGCCCAACCACCCGCAGCGGCGACCGCTGGCTTTCCAGAGGCAAGCCCGCCCAGGATTCCGGAGACACCTGCAGCGTTCAGTCCGATCGGCATCCCGGGAGCCGTCGCGTAAGCACCGGCCCAAGCGATTGACGATTGCAAAGCCCATCGGGACCAAAGCCAGCGATTTGCAGTTGTTTCATTGAAAATTTATTCAAGATCAAACGACGATCATCGAAACCTGAAAAACTGCCGTTCATCGACTGTCTTAAAGCGAACAGCTGGTCGCAGGCGGTCGAATTCCAGCAGAAAACTCGTGAGGATCAAAATGAGAAAAATTCGCCAATTCCTTGTTTACGCATTGATTTTCTCCATCAATTGGATGGCGCTGACGGGTCCGGCCAGTGCCACGATGATTGCTTCAGAAGCCCTGGTTCAGGCTTCACAGCGGGACGCCACCGAAGCCAAGGTCTTGCAGGCCTTGAGCCGCCCGGAGCTGGTGCAGCAGATGGAAAAGCTCGGCGTTGATCCGGCGGCAGCCCGCGATCGTGTGGCCGCGTTGACTGATGACGAGCTGGCCGCGCTGGATCAGCGACTTGACAGTCTGCCGGCCGGTGGCGACATCGTCGGCGCGCTGCTGTTCGTCTTCGTGCTGCTGCTGGTGACAGACATCCTCGGCCTTACCAAGGTATTCCCGTTCACCCGTGCGCGTCGTTGATACGGCAGGCGTGCGTCGGCACTTGAACAGGCACATCCGAACCCTCGCGCTGGCAGTCGTGGCCGTCCTGCCCGTCGCCTTCCTTGGCGGCTGTGCCGGTACGGGCATCTGGTCGGAATCCTCCATCAACGCCGGCTTGCCCGCACATGTCGAACTGAAAGACACGCCATTTTTCGCGCAAGCGCAGCATCAATGCGGACCCGCGTCACTGGCAATGGCGCTGGAGGCCGCCGGTTTCGAGGCCCAGCCGAAGGACCTCGAACCCATGGTCTTCCTGCCAGACCGCGCAGGGTCTTTACAGGCTGAAATGCTGGTCGCTGCTCGCCGTCGCGGCGCCCTTGCCTATGTGATCCCGCCCAGGCCGGACGCACTCCTGGCGGAGCTGGCGGCTGGTCGGCCCGTGGTGGTATTGCAGAACCTCGGCCTGTCCTTTGCGTCACGCTGGCACTATGCCGTCGCCATCGGCTACGACCGGCCAACGCAGCAAATCATCCTGCGATCAGGGCTGACCGAGCGTGAACTGATGAGCTTGCGCACCTTCGGACACACTTGGGGAAGATCAAATCACTGGGCGCTGGTCATACTGGCGCCCGGCCAGTTGCCGTTGCAAGCCGACCCCGCGGCGCTCGAAAAATCGCTGGCAGCGCTGGAAAAACATGCACAAGCCGGGCACATGCATCGCTATTACGATGCGGCGAGCCGGCGCTGGCCCGACAACGACTTGTTCCGCATGGGGGTGGGGATCAATGCATATAACGCCGGCAAGCTGGACATCGCCGAGTCCGCTTTCAGGACCGTATCCGCCATGAAGCCTGACCATACCGCTGCATTGAACAATCTCGCGACCGTGCTGCAAGACCTGGGCCGACTGGATGAAGCGCTGGCGGTGGCAGAGAAGGCGGTCGCCCAGCGCGACCAGTGGCAAGCGCAGGCACTGGCCACGCGCGATGGCATACGCCAGGCGATGCAGAGACACCACCCGTGAGCGCAGCCGCGGCAGTCAGTGAAGCAAAGACTCAGCGCGGCACCCAGCCGCCGCATACCGGGAATACCTGGCCGACGAAGCAGTCGGCATGCGCGCTGCACAAGTAGGCCGCGAACATCGCATCTTCTCGCGCGCCGACCAGTCGCCCCAGCGGCACTTCCCATTTCAACCTTTCCTTGAACGCCGGATCGGCCTGTACCTCGGGCGGGAAATATGTGGGGTTCTCGACGAAATTCTGTGCAATCGCATTGACTTGCACCTGGTGCGGCGCCACTTCCACGCCGACCGACTGGATGTAGGCCAGTTGCGCGCCGCGCGCGGCGCTGTAAGTCGATGCGCGCTTCATGCCGCGCAAAGGCGATGCACTGCCCATCAACAAGATCTTGCCCTGGCCGCGTTCGACCATCTGCGGCAGCACGGCGCGCACCAGGCGCGGCAAGGGATCGACCATGTGCCGGAACGCGTGGTGCCAGTCATCGTCGCTGGTATCGACCGCCGGCTTGCGTGCGGCCGGCACGGCGAGGTGGGCGAGCAGGATGTCGATGTGCCCGGCCTCGGCGACCAGTTGCGCCGGGCGGTCCGGATCGTCGATCGCACCATGGTCGGCGATCACCTCGGCGCCGAGGCTGGCGAACACCTCGGTCAGGACCGGCCCCATGAAATCCGAAGCCTGGGTCAGCAGGACGCGCTTGCCGGAAAGATCGAATGCAGCCATTCATGTCTCCTTTGATTGTCGTTATCGGCAAATCATAGCTCAGGCGGTTGAGCGCCCTCACTGCCGCACCGCCCGGTCCCGCTAGCATGGTCGGCGATGCGCATCCTCGTGGCCCACAATCAGTACCACTACCGCGGTGGCGAAGACACGGTCGTCGATGCCGAAGTGGCGCTGCTGCGCCGCCACGGCCACAGGGTCGAAGTCTATCGCCGTGACAACGCGGAACTGTCGCGCATGAGCGCACCCGATGCGGCACTGTCCACGCTGTGGTCACGACGCACGCTGGCCGATCTGGCGCGCATCTCAGAGCGATTCAGGCCCGACCTGGTCCATGCGCACAATATCTTTCCGCTGATCTCGCCCTCGCTGTATGCCGGCGCGCGCCGGCACCGGCTGCCGATGGTGCAGACCCTGCACAATTTCCGGCTGGTGTGCCCGCAGGCCATGCTGGTGCGGCAAGGGCGCAGCTGTACCGATTGCGTGGGCCATGTGCCCTGGCGCGGGATCGTACACCGCTGCTACCGCCAATCCTTGCTGCAGACCTCGGCCGTGGCCACGATGCTGGTGATGCACCGGCTGCGCCGCACCTGGCAACGCGATGTCACGCGCTATATCGCACTCAACCAGATGTGCCGCGACATCTTCTTCGCAGGCGGCCTGCCGCTGGAGAAGCTCGTCATCAAGCCCAACTTCGTTGTCGCCCGAGGCAAGCCGGATTGGGAACGACGCTCGGGCGGCGTCTTCATCGGACGCCTCGCCGACGAAAAGGGCTTGCACGTGCTGATGCAGGCGATGCGGCAGCTGCCCGACAAGCAGATTGCCGTCTACGGCAAGGGACCGCTGCAGGAACTCGTGACGGATGCGCCCGGCCTTGATTATCGCGGCTTCCAGACGCCCGACATACTCGCCCGGCGCATGCATGCCGCCGCGTACCTGGTGATGCCGAGCACCGGCGTCGAGAGCTTCGGGCTGGTCGCCGTCGAAGCATTCGCCTGTGGCACGCCGGTCATCGCAACCCGCCAGGGTGGCATGCTGGAACTGGTCGTGCATGGCAAGAACGGGATGCTGGTCACGCCCGGCGACCCGGCTGGACTCGCGCAAGCCATTGCGTATGCCGAGGCGCATCCGGAGCACATGCGCGACATGGGCCGGGCCGCCTGGCAGACCTATCTCGAGCACTACACCCCCGAGCGCAATTACGAACAGCTGCTGCGTATCTATGAGCAGGCCATGGCAGTGGCTCGACTGGCGGTCCCGCCTCCCCTCGCCCATGACATCCCTGGCACTGGTCGTTAACGAACCCCCGCCCTACCGGATACCGGTATTCAATCGGGTGGCAGCGCAACCCGGGCTGCGGCTGCACGTGATTTTCTGCTGCCGCCGCGAACCCAATCGCGCATGGGACCTGCCCGCGGTCGCCTTCGACCACCAGTTCCTGCGCGAGCGCATCACGACCGTCCGCGGGCGCTATATCCACAACAACCCGGACGTGCTGCTGGCGCTGTCGCGACTGAAGCCGGATGCCGTGATCGGCAACGGCTTCAATCCGACGCACTTGTATGCGATGGCCTGGTGCGCGGCACGCGGCCGCCCCTACCTGCCGATGACGGATGGCACGCTGCAATCGGAACGGGGGCTGGGATCGCTGCACCGCCGATTGCGGCGATGGACGTATGGCCGCGCGCGCGCGACGATCGCTGCCAGCCAGGGCGGGTTCGCGCTGTATTACAGTTACGGCGTGCCACGTTCGTCATGCTTCCAGTCGTGCCTGTGTGTGGACAATGAACGCTTTCGTCCACCGCTGCCGAATGAGCCACGCCCCTGGGACTTTCTGTTCTGCGGTCGGCTGGAGCCAGCCAAGCGACCGTCATTCGCTCTGGAGGTCGCGTTGCAGGTCGCACGCAGACTGCGCCGCAAGACCCGGTTGCTGTTCGTCGGTTCCGGTAGTCAGACCGCAGCCTTGCACGCGCAGGCGGCTGCTTGCGCGCATGAAGTCGAGACCGGTTTCCATGGATTCGCGACGCAGGCCGAATTGCCCGGCCTGTATCGCTCGGCGAAGCTGTTCCTGTTCCCGACCGAGGCCGATGTGTGGGGCGTGGTCGCGAATGAAGCGTGTGCCGCCGCCCTGCCTGTCATCGTGTCGCCGCACGCCGGCGTGGCCGGCGAACTGGTGGTGGATAGCCGCAATGGCTATGTGCGCGAGCTTGATGTCGGCGCCTGGACCGAGGTGGCGGTGCTGCTGTTGTCGAACGAGCCCATGCGCCGCGGGCATGCAGAACGTTCATTGCTGATGGTCGAGCCTTATCGATTCGAAGCAGCGGCGGCCGGCATTGTCGATGCCTGCATGGCAGCAACGGCAAATGCCGCAGTCGCGACCGCTGTGCCGGGATCGCTGCGCCGAGATCGGCACCGTCAGCACGATGCCGACACCGGCGTCAGGCGGCTGTGAGGCGACCGGTCTGGTAATCGATAATGGCCTGTTCGATCTCGGCCACCGTATTCATCACGAACGGGCCGTATTGCACGATGGGCTCATTGATCGGCTTGCCTGCCAGGATCAGGAAGCGCGCGCCTTAGGCCCGCAATCGGGCCGGCAAGCTCGACGCCGTTGCTGCGCAACGCCCCGGCGATCACTTTCACCTGGCCGCCGCCCGCGAGGGCATGCACCGGAATTTCTTCGGGCAGGATGTCGCGATAGCCGGCGGGTTTCATCTTCTCCCGCGCCGGCAGGTTGATCCATAGCTGGAACCCGCGCATGCGGCCGTCGAGCTGTTGCGGCATTTCGGAATGGATGATGCCCCGGCCGGCTGTCATCCATTGCACGCCGCCGCTTTTCAGGTCGCCCTGGTTGCCAAGGTGGTCTTCATGCCGCATGTGGCCGTCGAGAATGTAGGTGACTGTCTCGAAGCCGCGATGCGGATGCGATGGGAAGCCGGCGATGTAATCGCCCGGGTTCATCGACGAGAATTCGTCGAGCATCAGGAAGGGATCGAGGCGCGTGCCCTCCCCGCTGCCCAGGCTGCGCCGCAGGCGCACGCCGGCGCCGTCCGATGTGTTTATCGCGGGAATGATGCGCGCGAGCTGGCGTGGCGTGGCAGGTGTCGTCATGGCAGGCAAGGTGGATGCGGAATGCGTCGATTCTACCCGTGCGGTCGACAGTGCGCCCGCCGCTCAGGCGCTGATATGCGCCACCAATGGCAAATGGTCGGAGGCCCGCCGTGCCAGCGGCGTCGCATGCGTGCGCACCTGCACCAGCCGGTGCCGGGGCCGTATCCAGATCCTGTCCAGCGCCAACACGGGCCAGAAGGAAGGAAAGGTGGCCGGCGCCGGCACCGGCTGGAAATACGAGACCAGCGTGCGCAAGGTGCGCCCCCAGACGAACCATTCGTTGACGTCGCCCATCAGCAGCACGGGCATTTCATCCGTATCGAAGGCCTGCAGCAGCCTTGCCACTTGCATGCGCCGCTCGGCCGCGCGCAGGCCCAGGTGCGTCGCAATGACGCGCAGCGGGCTGCCATGGCAATGAAGATCGGCATCGACGGCGCCACGCGGTTCGCGCGCGCCGAATGAAATGTCGATGCAACGGGTGCGCAATACGGGAAAGCGCGACAGCACCGCATTGCCGAAGCGACGGCCGCCGACACTGAACGTCGGCCCGGCCACGCCGACCCTGCCAAGGATGCGGCATAACAGGACCAGCACATCCGGCCAGTGCGTTCCACCCAGCGGCACTTCCTGCAGCGCGACGATGTCGGCATTGGTCTGGCGCAGTACATCGGCAATGCGCTGCGGTGAGAAATGCCCGTCGATGCCGACGGCGGCATGGATGTTCCAGGTAGCCACCGTGACTGGCCAGGGCTCGGTGCGCTTCATTGGCGCTCGACGCGATGGCCGCCCAGACGGCGCATCGTGATGCCCAGGCCGGCCAGCATCAGGGCCAGCGCCAGCCGCGCGCCGAACCCGCACCACGCAAGGGACTGCAGGACCATCGTAACGAACCGACGTGGCGGCGGCGCGTGGCTCCCGGACGGCACGCATGGTTTGCCCCAGGTCCCTGCCCCAGTCGCGCGGCCGGGATCGAACGGCGGTTGCTGCGGTATCAGCGCCTCCATTTCCGGTTGGGCGAGTGGCTCGAATGCCTGCAGGCAACGCGGCGGCCGGGACAAGGCATCGATCGCCGTGAGCAGCAAAGCCGGCGGACGGCAGGCTTCCCGCACGCGCTGCGGCGCCAGGTCCAGGTGCTCGGCCAGCAAGCGTGCCCTGATTGCGGCAATGCCCTGCCGCAGGCGCTCGCGTCGTTCCGGCGATCCTTCCGCCACAATGCACAGATTGCACTCGGTATCGCAGGCCAGCGACCGGTTGGACAGGTTGGCCGATCCGACCGTCAGCGCATCGTCGTCGACAAAGCACAGCTTGCTGTGCACGTTCAGGTAACCGGCGTCATCGTCCGCCAAGGCCGGGCACACCAGCCGGTAGCGGCCATGCACATCGGCTTGCTGCAGGCGACGGTGCACGCGCGAGCGCAGCACGCCCATGGTGGCTTCCTCCAGCCATCCGCTCTGCTTCTGCGGTGACACCACCAGCACCTGCGGGCCGTATTGCTCGGCCAGTCGGCTCGCCAATGCGTCGGCGATCAGCCTCGCCGTGAAGTACTGGTTTTCAAAAACCAGACTGCGCCGGGCGCCTGCGATGGCATCAAGGTACCACTGCGCAATTTCATGGACGGCCGGCCTTCCTTCGAACGCCGGTTCCGTACGGGCGATGCCCACGTCGAGATCGGTCAGGTCGGGCGGGACCGATGCCGGCCAGCAGTTGGCTCCTGTGACATGGGGATCAAGCGCTGGCAGAACCTGCCCGGTCGCACGGCGCCAGCGTTCGCGACACAAATCGCCCAGCGTCCGGGCTGCATGGCTGTCGACCATCGCCTGCACATCATGGAAGGGTTCATAGGGCTCGCCGTCGCTGCGCATCCGCCGCGCGTCTTGCCAGCGGTGTTCAGGTGTATCCCAGCGGGCGCCGGTCAGGTCCAGGCCGCCGACAAAAGCCAGCGCATCGTCGACCACGATCACTTTCTGATGGTGCGCAGCGCCGACGGGATGGCGGCCGTCCAGCCTGAACTGCAGCCGTTTGTGCGTGCGCCAACCCAGGCGATAGGCCGGCAGCCATTCGCGCTCCATCGCGTACAGCAAGGTGTAATCCCAGTTCAGCAAGCGGGCCTGCAAGGCGGGCCGCGCCGCCACCAGCGCATGCAGGAAATCACCCAGCGGTTCCGGCCAGCCGTCACCCGCCCCTTCCGGAACAAGGCGCATACGACTGTCGATGTCCCAGGAAAGGATGTAGATGCTGTGTCGCGCCTGGCGCAAGGCGGCGCGCACAGCGGCGAAGCATGCTGCAGCATCGATCAGCAGCGCAAAGCGCTGCGCGCGCGCAATTCGCCAGCAATTGCGCCCGGGCGTCAGCAACAGTTCAGGATCCACACCGCGTTGGACGCGGCGTATCAGTGGAAGATCTTGCCCTGCTGGCTGCGGTTGAGCAGAACCTGTTCGAATTTTTCCGAGCGCACCGCTTCGCTGAACAGGAAACCCTGCACAAACTGGCAGGACGTGGTCCGCAGGTAGTTCATCTGCTCGAAAGTTTCCACGCCTTCAGCGATGACCTTGATCTGCAAGTCACGCGCCAGCTTGATGAGGGCCGACACGATGGCGCGGTCTTCATGGTCGCGTGGCAGGTTGCGGATCAGCGCCGGGTCCAGCTTCAGCGTGTCGACCGGGAAATCCTTCAGGTAAGACAGCGTCGAGATGCCGGTGCCGAAATCATCGATGCAGATCGCTACGCCCATGGCCTTGAGCCGGTCCATCACGTCGCTGCCGCGCTCGCGCGCCATGACTAGCGCACTTTCAGTGACCTCGACCTCGATGCGTCGCGGCGATAACCCCTGCTGCAGCAGCAGCGACGCCAGCATGTCGGTAAAGCCTGGTGATAACAGATGGGTCGGGGCAATGTTGAGCGCCAGCCGGAATTCGGGCAGGCCGGCATCCCGCCAGTGCGCAAGCTGCTCGAGCGCCGAATGCAAAACCCATTCGCCGAGCGGCACGATCAGTCCGATGTCCTCGGCCAGCATGATCACCTTGCGGGTTGGCATGGATTGCAGCACCGGATTCACGCAGCGCAACAAGGCCTCGACACCAACGACAGCCAGCGTATGCAAATCGATCTGGGGCTGGAATGCGAGCTCGAATTCTCCGTTGATCACGGAACTGCGCAGTGCTTCATCCTGCTGCTGGCGCAACTGGACTTCCGTCAGCATCCCGGGTGAAAACACCCGATAGCGGCTACGTCCACTGGATTTGGCGCGATACATGGCGAGATCGGCCTTTTGCAGCAAGTCACCCGCCTCTCCGCCATCCTGGGGATACATCGCGATGCCGATGCTGGCGCCACTATTGACAATATGGCTTTCGACCTCGAACGGTTTGCCCAGCTCGCGAATGATGTTCTCGGCAATCACTTCGGCGGACGCCAGCGATTTCAGGCGGGTCAGGATCACGACGAATTCATCGCCGCCCAGCCGGGCCACGGTGTCTGTTTCGCGCACGCACGCCAGCAACTTGGTTGCGACGTCCTTGAGCAACAGGTCGCCGGCATGGTGGCCCAGCGTGTCATTGATCGACTTGAAGCGATCAAGGTCGAGCAGCAGCAGCGCGCATTGGGCATTGTCGCGATCGGCATTCAACAGCGCCTCGTGCAATCGCTCCAGGAAACGCGCGCGATTCGCGAGGCCGGTCAGCGGGTCGTGATTGGCGAGGAAGAAGGCGTTCTGCTCGGCCAGCCGGCGCTCGGTATGGTCGCGCATGATCTCGACGAAACCCTTGACCTTGCCTTCGTCATCATGCAAAGCCCCGATCACGCCGGTGCACCAGAAACGCTGGCCATCCTTGCGCAGGCGCCAGCTGTCTTCCTCCGAGCGCCCCTCGGCGACCGCCAGCTTGAGCTTGCGCATCGGCTCGCCGCGCACCTGGTCTTCACTCGTGAAAAACGTCGCGAAATCCTTGCCGATGATTTCATCCTTGCGATAGCCGAGGATGCGCTCGGCTCCCGGGTTCCAGCTGACAACCAGGCCGTCAACGTCGAGCATGAAGATCGCATAATCGGTCGTGCCTTCGACCAGCAAGCGGAAATGCTCTTCCGCGCGCTGCAGGTCATGCCGGGCGCGGTGGCTGTCAGTGACGTCGCGAAAGACGTCGACCGCGCCGACAATGTCGCCGTCGACTGTCTTCAGCGGCGCAGCCGCGTGGTTGAGTGTGACAGCCAGTCCGCGCCGGCGATCGTACAGCGACAATTCATAATCGGCGACCGTTTCCCCCTTGAGCGCGCGCGCCAGCGGGTGCTGGTGCCAGACCCGCAACCCGGCCTGCAGGCTTTGCTCATGCGTATGCACGGCCTTCACTTGCGACAGGCTGGTCAGCGGTTCCTCAAGCTTGAGCATGGCTTCGGCGGAGCTGTTGACGAGCAGCAGCTCGCCATTTCCATCGCACACGATCACGCCCTCATGCATGCTGTTGAGGATGAGCTCGAGTATGCTGGTCTGGCGCCGCAGCGCCTCCTGCATCATTATTTGCGACGTGATGTCGGTGGCGGTGCCGATCAGCTGCCGCACCCGATTGTCGATGCGCTGGTAAGGAGCGACCCGAACGCGCATCCAGCGCCAGCTGGTATCAGCGTGCAGGACGCGGTGCTGGTTTTCGTACACCTCGTCGCCATGCGCTTCAAGCGCCTTGCCCAGCCAGGCCGCAAAGGCCGCGTAATCTTCGGGATGGATAAAGTGCCGCTCCAGCCGCACATGCGGTGCCACGAAGGCTTCGACCGGCCAGCCGAGGACTTCCGTGACGCGGTGGTTGCAATAAACCAGGTGATCGTCCTCGCGATCGTAAATGAAGATGATGTCGGGACTGGTGGCTGCGATCCTGTCGAAATCATCCCGCCCGCCCGCAGACAGGCCCGCGCCGTCGGCTGGTTGGCCGACACCCCCTTCTATCGTTGAGGACCTCAATTGAATTCCTTGTAGGGATGGCGCCCCGGTCTTCCTTCGCGTTGTTTGTCTGTGGGGCGGAAACCCTCCGATCGTATTCGCTTCGCGTTCGTTGGGCGAGCCATTTGCCGACACAATCGATTGACAAATCTCAAGCCCCATGGTGGTTTAGGGCAATTGTCGCGATCACTTTTCCGCGTTGGAAATCCATTCTTATATTTCGAATGTTTTTGGGAAATTCCGGGCGGCTCCGGGCCCCAAAAGTTCGACAAGCTAGCGCGGCAAGCGGACAAGGTAAACTTCAATGACCTCAGACCCCTTACTCAGCACCATGGATTTCCACGTCATCGATAGTCTCGTCGCCCCGGAAGGCCGGCTTGAAGTCCTGTCCCGCCAGGAAATCGCCAAGCTGCTCGACAACAGCCATACTGGCCTGCACCAGGTCTTCCGCCGTTGCGCGCTGGCCGTGCTGAGTTCAGGCGATCACCTGGACAATGGCAAGAAGCTGCTCGACACCTATCCGGATTTTGACATCCAGATCGTCCATCGCGAGCGCGGCATCAAGCTGGAGCTGAAAAATTCGCCGGCCAGCGCCTTCGTCGATGGCGTGATGATCCAGGGCATACGCGAGCACCTGTTTGCGGTCCTGCGTGACATCCTGTTCACCAGCAGCGAACTGGCCCTGAATCCCGACGCTGTCGCGGCCGACCCCGCCGCCATCACCGACCTGGTGTTCCACATCCTGCGCAATGCCGAAGTCATGCAGCGCACGACGACCCCCAACCTCGTGGTGTGCTGGGGCGGGCATTCGATCTCGCGCATCGAATATGACTACACCAAGCGCGTCGGCTACCACTACGGCTTGCGCGGTCTCGACATCTGCACCGGCTGCGGCCCGGGCGCGATGAAAGGCCCGATGAAAGGGGCCACGATCGGCCATGCGAAGCAGCGCCTCACGGGTGGCCGCTACCTCGGCTTTACCGAACCGGGCATCATCGCCGCCGAATCGCCGAATGCGATCGTCAACAATCTCGTGATCCTGCCGGATATCGAGAAGCGCCTCGAAGCCTTCGTGCGCGCCGGCCATGTGATCACGGTCTTCCCGGGCGGCGCCGGCACCGCTGAAGAAATCCTGTACCTGCTTGGCATCCTGCTGCATCCGGAAAATCGCGACGTGCCCTTCCCGCTGATCTTCACCGGGCCGGTGGAAGCGGAAGCCTATTTCTTGCAAATTGATGAATTCATTGGCGCCACGCTGGGTCCGTCCGCGCAGGCCTTGTACGAGGTGATCATTGACGATCCGGAAGCCGTCGGGCAAGCCGCAAAACGTGGTGTCGACACCGTGCGTGCCTACCGCAAGACGCACAGCGATGCGTATTACTACAACTGGCGCCTGAAAATCGATCCGGCGTTCCAGCAGCCCTTCGTGCCGACCCATGAATCGATGCGCGCGCTCGACCTGACACGCCACCAGCCGGCGCACCAACTGGCTGCCAATTTGCGGCGTGCGTTTTCCGGCGTCGTCGCCGGCAACGTGAAGGTTCAGGGTATCACCGAAATTGAGCGCTACGGTCCGTTCGAGATCCATGGCGATCCGGCCATCATGGAGCAGATGGACCGCTTGCTGGCGGCCTTCGTCGAACAGGGGCGCATGAAGCTGCCCGGCAGCCAATACGAACCCTGTTATCGCGTGGTTCGCTGACGCGGTGGCGGACGCCAGGTCCGCCGAACTGCGTCAAACCGGCCGCGCGCTTGCGTCGCGGCTGGGCGCCGTCAGTCCTCGCGCGCCGGCATCAGCAAGGCCCGTTGCGCCTCGCCGAGATGACACCATTCCCCTTCCTGCAGGTCCAGCGCGGCCAGCGTCAGTTCGCCGACCGATATCCTTTGCAACGCGGCGCAATGATTGCCGGCCGCAGCCAGCATGCGCTTGACCTGATGGTACTTGCCTTGTTCGATCTCGATCTCGATCTGGTGCTCGCCAGCCTGCCGGCAATGGGTGGCCTTCAGCGCCTGCGGCTCGTCATGCAGCTGCACGCCCGCGAGCAAGGTCTCGACCAGCGCCGGCGTCACCGCCTCGGCGGTCGTCGCCAGATACAGCTTGGGCACATGGCGCTTCGGCGATGACATCGCGTGGTTGAAGGCGCCGTCATCGGTCAGCAGCAATAACCCGGTGGTGTCATGGTCGAGACGGCCGATCGCCTGTACCTCACGCCACCCGAATTCTTCCGGCAGCAGGCTCATCACGCCCGGGTGATGGCTGGGCTTGCGCGAACATTCGATATCACGCGGTTTGTTGAGCGCGATGTACACATGCTCGCGATATTCCCATTCGTCGCCGAACAAAGTGAAGCGCAGTCCCTCGGTGTCGAAGCTGGCGCGATGGTCGGTGACCACCTTCCCTTGTATGCGGATCTCGCCGTCGGCGATCAATTCACGGCACCACTTGCGCGTGCCTATGCCCTGCGATTGCAGGATGCGGTCCAGAGTCATTTTTGCCATGGCGGCACTGTACCAGACGACCCGATGGACAGCGCGCCATGGTGCGACGCGGTTGGTGCAAGCGGGGTTTGCTCAACGCGGTTCGGTGGCACCTTCGAAGCGCTGGTCGCCTTTCTGTTTTGCGCGCTCGGTACCCGACATCTCGCCCGGCTGCAGGCCACCCGTTCCCGACGTGCCGGCAGCACCCGGCATGCTCAGTCCGCCACCCGATGGCAACTGCGAGCCTGAGGTTCCGGACGGCGTACCCATGCCCGAGGCACCCCTATCGGATTCGGTGCCCGTCGGTCCCTGCATGCCGGAAGTCCCGGTCGTGCTTTCGACGCCCGACGTGCCCGCGGCACCGGATGTGCCCCCCATGCCGGGCGATGCCATGCCACCTGATGGCTCGCGCGTCGGGGACTGGCCAGCGGCGTCAGAGGTTCCAGGCATGGTCGTCGTACCTGACGTACCTGAGGTACCTGAGGTCCCGGAAGTCCCTGAAGCGCCCGGCATGTCCGCGGCGGCTCCGGTGCCGGCGCCCGTCGTGTCCGGCATGCCGGCTGCACCCGCCGCACCTGGCGCTCCGGGTGCGCCGTACGGCGCTTGCGCACCGGTGGCGCCCGAGGCCGGGCCACCCATGCCGGACGTACCGGTCGTTCCCGAAGTCCCTGCTGCGCCTGAGGTGCCGGCGCCTGGCATCTCGCTGCTGCCCTGGGTGCCGCCGGCCGAAGTGCCCGCTGAGTTACCCGCCGCAGCGCCGGCGGATGCGGGTTCCTCGACACGGCGGCCGGAAAGATCCCTGGCTTTCTGTTCGACGTCCGCCGCACGTGCCGGGTCCGTGCTTTCATTGACTGTGCCGGCTGGCGCCGCCGGCGCAGTCTGCGCGTGGACCCAGCCCGCGGCCAGCAGCCATGACAATACCAACGGCGAGACGAATTGCTTCATGTGAGCCTCCAAGTCTTGACGATGACAATGGAAGGCCCTGCCAGCCTTCCTCGCAGTGTGTCCATTCGTCACCGTGACAGGCGCGAATGGGATGCGAGTCAGACTGGGGATGCGGCTTGTAGTTTCATCAAGGCCGGGTGGCCTGCCGAAGCCGTGCGTCGAGTGCGGTGGCGATATCGACGTGTCCTTGAGCGCGCGCAAAGTCTGATGCGCTCAGCCCCGCATCGTTCTTCACCGACAGGTCCGCTCCTTCGTCGAGCAGGTATTGCACCGCCTCCCGTCTGCCTGCACGCGCGGCCATCATCAGCGGCGTGGTCTTGTTCGGTGATTCGGCATCGATGTAGGCGTCATGGTCGAGCAGCACGCGGATCACCAGGATGCTGCCCGTCGAGGCCGCGTAATGCAGCGGCGTCCAGCCGGGGCGATTGACCTCGGCGCCGCGTTCGAGCAGGGCCTGCACGGCCACCGCGTCGGGCAGGAAGGCGGCGACCATCAGCGCCGTGTCTCCGTTGCGCGAGCGTGCATCGACCTGAATGCCCGGAGTGTCGATAAGCAATCGAAAGACTTTCGCCGATCGTTCGCGTACTGCGATGATGAGTGCCGTGTCAAATCGATCGGCTTCCAGCGTGTTGACGTCGAAGCCCCTCGCGATCAGTGACTTGCAGCGGTTAACGTCATCGTTGCGAGCCGCGCGGAACCAGTCGTCCCAGGAGCTGCTGCGTGTCGTGAAGGAATCGAGCAGGCGCTCCAGCCCCGGCAGGAAGGCGGCCGCAAACAGCGTGCGCCGTGACGGATCCTGCGGCGCGTCCATCAGGCGGCGGCCGCCATTTCCGGCACGCCGAACAAGGTCCGGAAATTGGCCGACGTCGCGTCGGCCAGCGTCGCCAGTGGCACGCCTTTCAGGTCGGCCAGGAATTCGCCGACATGCCGCACAAAGCCCGGCTCATTGGTCTTGCCGCGCATCGGCACCGGCGCAAGGTAAGGCGAATCGGTTTCGATCAGCATGCGCTCCAGCGGCACGGCGCGCGCGACAGCCTGCAGTTCCTTCGCGCTCTTGAACGTGACGATGCCGGAGAACGAGATGTAGAAACCCATTTCCATCGCCGCTTCCGCCACGGCCAGCGACTCGGTAAAGCAATGCATCACGCCGGCGACGCCCCCATCGCTGGTGCCGGCTTTCTCTTCGCGCATCAGGCGCAAGGTGTCGTCGGATGCGCTGCGCGTGTGGATGATCAGGGGCTTGCGGCTTTCGCGCGATGCGCGGATGTGGGTACGGAAGCGATGGCGCTGCCACTCGAGGTCGCCGGTCAGCCGGTAGTAATCGAGGCCCGTCTCGCCGATGGCAACCACCCTCGGATGGCGCGCCAGCGCCACCAGTTCGTCGACGGTGGGCTCGACCGTTGCTTCGTAATCCGGGTGCACGCCAACCGACGCATAGATATTGGGATGCGCTTCCGCCAGTGCCAGCACCTGTGGAAATTCCGGCATCGTGACGGACACGCACAGCGCGTGCGACACCTGGTTGTCCTTCATTTTGGCGAGGATGTCAGGCAGGCGACCGGCAAGTTCCGGGAAGTCGATATGGCAGTGGGAATCGATGAACATGGGCAAGCGGGCAAAATTCGCGGGAGGCACGACAGGCGTGGTACCCCCGGCTACAAGCCCGCTATTTTACGCCCGGGGACCCGTTTGCCGCCGGGCAGGGGTGCGGGTCACAAGGTATGGGTGGGCTGGTCGGAAGACAGCATCGTGCCGAGGATGTCTTCGATCCTGTGCTTCAGCCGCTTGCACGCATCGTCGTCGGCGAAATGGATGCCGATGCCTTCGGTCCGGGTGGAACCGGGCGGCGTGACCCAGGCCACCCTGCCTGCCACCGGGTGCCGGCGCTCGCCGTCGGGCAGGCTCAGCAGCAGGAAGACCTCATCGCCGAGATCGCACTCGCGATGGCAAGGCACGAAGATGCCGCCATGGGTCAGGAAGGGCATGTAAGAAAGGTACAGCGCATCGCGGTCAGGGATCGCATGCGAAATCACGGCCGGCCGGGCGTCAGGCATCGCCATCTCCTGCTCAGGAATTCAGCGGGCAGCGCACTGCTCAGCGAAACAGGCCGGCGTAGGCCAGCAGCATATCCTCGATGAACAGGCGCGCCGACAGCGGGTGATCCGCCACGGCACGTCGTGCGCCGGCATCCTTCAGCGCCTGCTGCAGCTGCTCCGGCGTCACGCGTGCCGCCAGTGCCGCCAGGCTCTGCTGATGATGCGGGAAGTAGCGTACACGGCCACCAAGCTTCAGCGACGTAAGGTCGTACAACCACCGCTGCAGCCACGCGACGAGTTGCGACAATGGCGCTTTCTGTAGCCGATCCGCGACGACCAGCGCCAGCGCGCGCTCCGGCTTGGCCAGCAGCGCGAGCAATTCGTCGCGCTCGGCGCCCGTCTCGCCCTGGGCCGCTGCCAGCGCGGCCAACGGCGCGCCGCCCTGCTCGGCCAGCCAGCGCCCGGCGTCTTTCACGCCCTCGGCATTCAGCCAGGCCAGCGCCGATGCGGGGTCGGGCGTGGCCATCGCGAACTGGCGGCAACGCGACAGGATGGTTGGCAACAGGCGGTCGATGCGATGCGTGACCAGCAGGAACAGCGTGTCGGGCGGCGGCTCTTCCAGTGTCTTCAGCAAGGCATTCGCCGATGCGGAATTGAGCGCCTCGGCCGGGTAAAGCAGCACGATGCGCAAGCCCGAACGGTGCGTGGAGACGTTCATGAAACTGGCCAGTGCGCGCACCTGTTCGATGCGGATGTCTTTCGACGGTGTCTTGCTCGAAGACTTCTTGCCGCCGTCGTCGGCAGCCTCGGCAGCTTCTTCGGCCTCTTCCGCGTCCAGTGCCTCGGGACGCAGCCGGCGAAAATCCGGATGGCTGTACTGTGCGAACCAGCCGCAGGAAGCGCAGCTGCCGCAAGCCTCGCCGCTGGTCAGCGGCGATTCGCACAACAGCGATGCCGCGAATGCGTGGGCGAAGGCCACCTTGCCGGTGCCTTCGGGGCCGTGCAACAGGATCGCGTGCGGCAGACGCTCGCGCATCTGCTGCAGCTGCGTCCAATCGCGCTGCTGCCACGGGTAGAGTGCAGTCTCGCTCATCGTCTTGCCTCGTGCCGCATTCAGAGCGTGACCAGCAGGCCTTCGACCTGCTGCCAGACGTGTTCGACGCTGCGCGTGGCATCCACCACCTTGACGCGTGCCGGAAATTGCGCGGCGCGCTGCAGGTAAGCATCGCGCACGCCGGTGAAGAAATCGTCTTTCTCCTGCTCGAATTTGTCCAGCGTGCGGCTGCGGCTCAGGCGCTCGCGCGCAACTTCCAGCGGCACATCGAACAGCAGCGTCATGTCGGGCTGCAGGTCGGCATGTACCCATTGCTCGAGCAGCTCAAGTTTGGACAAACTCAGCTTGCGGCCGCCGCCCTGGTAGGCAAAAGTCGCATCGGTGAAGCGATCCGACACCACCCAGTCGCCGCGTGCCAGCGCCGGTTCGATCACCTGCGCGATATGTTCGCGACGGGCCGCAAACATCAGCAGGGCCTCGGTCTCGAGGTGCATGGGCTCATGCAGCAGCAGTTCGCGCAGCTTTTCTCCCAGTGGCGTTCCGCCCGGCTCGCGGGTACTGACGACGGTATGTCCGTGCGAGCGCAGCCAGTCGCAAGCGGCATCGACATGGGTGGACTTGCCGGCACCATCGACGCCTTCAAAGCTGATGAATTTTCCTCGTTTCATGCGATTCACGGCGGTCAACGCCGCTGGTATTTGTTGACGGCCCGGTTATGGTCGTCGAGATTGCTGGAGAATTCGCTGCTGCCGTCGCCGCGGGCCACGAAATAAAGTTCATTGCCCGGTGCCGGATTGAGCGCTGCATCCAGCGAGGCCTTGCCGGGCAGCGAGATCGGCGTCGGTGGCAGGCCGGTGCGCATATAGGTGTTGTACGGCGTATCCGTCTGCAAGTCGACCTTGCGCAGGTTGCCGTCAAAAGAAGGACCGATGCCGTAGATGACGGTCGGGTCGGTCTGCAGCATCATGCCGCGCCTGAGGCGATTCACGAATACGGCGGCGACATGGACGCGGTCGGCTTCGCGACCCGTCTCTTTTTCGACGATGGACGCCATGATCAAGGCTTCATACGGCGTTGAATAGGGCAGGTCGGCGTTGCGCCTCGCCCAGCTCTGCTCGAGCATCTTCAGCATCCGCTGGTGCGCCTGCTGCAGCACCAGCAAGTCGCTGGCGCCGCGGTCATAGAAGTAGGTATCCGGATAGAACAGGCCTTCCGGATGCGTGTACCCCGGCGCGACCTTCTGCAGCAGCTCGTCGTCCGACAGGTTCATGCTTTCGGGCCGCAGGTGGCGGTTGCGCCCCATCTCGGCGCGCATCTGCGCAAAGGTCCAGCCCTCGACGATGGTCAGCGTCTCCTTGATCGTGTCGCCGCGCGACAGCTTGTCGACCAGTTTCAGCGGTGTCATGCCCGGTTCGATCCGGTAACTGCCGGCGCGGATGGGTGGGCTGCCAAGTCCGCGCGCGAGTATCTCCAGCAGCCATGGCGAGGCCGGCACCCCCGCGTCGCGCACCTGACGCATCGCGCTGCGCATGCTGCTGCCTTGCGTGATGTTGAACTCGACCGCCGGAGAGCCAGCGGCGATCAGCGGTTCACGCGACCAGTAAATGACAAACGCAGCGGCGGCCACCACCAACAAGACCCCCAGCGCCAGCACCTTTTTGATCAACCCCATCCTCATTCCCCAGGTCGGCCCTGACCGCGCGCCGGACTGGCGCGGTCGAACCGCATTGTCTTGCCGCAGCAATCCGGCGGTCGGCACCAAATTGCGAGCGCCTCTATAATTCCGGCGTAATGATAGTCGCCAACGCGTATTTTCCCCGATTTCATGTCTGACACTGCTGTTTCCTGGCCTGACTTCCTGCACGCCCAAGGCGCTGCCGCCCTCCCCGACGATGCGCGCCGGGGCTTCTTGTGCGCACTGACCCATCTGGGCGTGATCGTCGTCACCGGCGACGATGCCGTTCATTTCCTGCACAACCAGCTGACCAATGACGTCGAGCACCTGATCGAGGACGAGGCCAGGCTGGTCGGCTATTGCTCGCCCAAAGGCCGTTTGCTGGCCACGATGCTGATGTGGCGCGCCGGCGATCGCCTCTTGCTGGCCCTGCCGCGCGAACTGCTGCCGGCCACGTTGAAACGGCTGCAGATGTTCGTGTTGCGTGCCAGGGTCAAGCTGGCGGATGTCAGCGATGAGGTGGTGCTGATCGGTGGCGCAACGCCGGAAGCGATGGACACAGCGCCCTGGCAGCGCAGCGACCGCGATGGCGGCGCATGGCTGCGTGTTCCGGATGCGGGCAAGCTCAAGCGCTGGCTGTGGGCCGGCGACCGCGAGCAGGCGATGCCATTCTGGCAGCGCGAAACGACCACGCTGCCGGCGGCGCCGGCTGAACTCTGGCGCTGGAGCGAGATCATCGCCGGCCTGCCGCAGGTGGTCGAAGCGACGAAAGAGCAATTCGTGCCGCAAATGATCAACTTCGAGCTGGTCGGCGGCGTCAACTTCCGCAAGGGCTGCTACCCCGGGCAAGAGATCGTCGCGCGCAGCCAGTACCTCGGCAAGCTGAAGCGCCGCGCGCTGCTGGCTTTCACCGACGATGCCAACGCAAGTGCCGGCGTCGACGTGTATTCCGACGCCGACCCCGCCCAACCCTGCGGCATGATCGCCAATGCCGAACGTGGCCCGGATGGCCGCATGGCTTGCCTGGTCGAATTGAAGATGGCGCTGGCCGACACCGTGGTGCGCGTCGGTTCCGGACACGGCACGCCCCTGCAGTTTGGCGCACTCCCCTACGAACTGGCCGATCCGGCCTGACCGGCACGCGGACCTGATGGATCTCTACGTCTACTACCGCGTGCGCGCCGAGGATGCCGACCGCCTGCAGCCGCAGGTCGTAGCCATGCAGCGCTCGCTGTCGCACAGTCATCATGTGGCGGCCGCGCTGAAGCGCCGGCCGGAAGAACACGAGGGCCGGCAGACGTGGATGGAAATCTATCTCGATGTGCCTGAACACTTCGCCTCTGCGCTGGCCGGTGCCGCGGCCGCGCTGACACTGATCGATGGCGACCGCCACGTCGAAACTTTCGTGGACCTTGCCCCATGTGCCTGATCGTCTTTGCATGGAAGCTGGTGCCGAACTGCCCGCTGGTACTGGCGGCGAATCGCGACGAATTTTTTGTCCGCCCCACGCAAGCCGCTGCCTGGTGGATCGATCGGCCGGGGGTGTATGCGGGTCGCGACTTGCAGGCCGGCGGCAGCTGGCTGGGCATCAACCGCCGCGGTCGCGTTGCCGCGCTTACCAATATCCGTACCGGATTGCCGAAGCCGGACGACAAGCGTTCGCGTGGAGAGCTGGTCGCCAATTTCCTGTCGACGGATATCGACCCGCTCGACTATCTGACCCAAGTGCGTGACGCCGCGCACGACTATCACGGTTTCAACCTGATCTTCGGCGATGAACACGCGTTGTACTGGATCACCAATGGCGCGACGGACAGCGAGTCCGGGACCGTCGTCGAATTCAAGTCGCTCGAGCCCGGCGTCTACGGTTTATCGAATGGTTCGCTCGACACGCCCTGGCCCAAGGTCGTGCGCGCCAAGGCCCAGTTCGCCAGCCTGCTGTGCCAGTGTGCGCCGGACGACGCCTATTTCGAGATGCTGACCGACACCACGCGCGCCTCGGATTGCCGATTGCCCAAGACCGGCGTCAGCCTCGAGTGGGAAAGGCTGCTGTCGCCGATCTGCATCGAGTCCGAAGGCTATGGCACGCGTGCCTCCACGCTGGTGCGCTTGCATGCCGGTGGCGCGGCCGCTTTGACGGAACGCATCATTCGCTAGCCTGCCTCGGCATTGGGCTTATTCGGCGAATTTTTGCTGAATCTCCAGTAATTCGTGCGCATGCGCGATCAGGGCGTCGACGCATTCCGGATCCAGCTTTCCGTCCGCCTGCATCGTTCTGAGCTCATCGAAGGCGCGGGACTGTGGCCAGCCCTCCTTGTAAGGGCGGCGCGTGGTCAATGCGTCATATATGTCCGCCACGGTCACGATCCTGGCCTCAATCGGAACCTCATCGCCGCGCAATCCCCGAGGGTAGCCTGATCCGTTCAGGTATTCATGGTGGCAAGCGACGATGTTGCGCAAAATTTTCCCGTTCACGAGACTCTTTTCAGCAGCTTGCCGGAGGATGCGCTCAACGATCTGCACCCCCTTGTCGACATGGCTGCGCACGATCATGCGCTCTTCATCCGTGTAACGGCCGGTCTTGAGCAAGATGCGGTCAGGTATGCCAATCTTGCCGATGTCGTGCAGCGGCGCGAACAAATAAATTGATTCGACAAATTCATCCGACAATCCTCGCGATGCAGCAACCGCCTTGGCGACGATCCGCGCATACCGGGACATGCGCTCCAGATGGGTGCCGGTCTCGAAATCCCGAACTGCCGCGAGGTCGCGCGCCACGCGTATGGATTCCACCATCGTGTGGACTGCGGATATTTCGTTGAGGATGGCCATCGATATCAGGCTGCAGTACAGCATCAGATCGATCTGGATCTCGGGCGAAAAAGCAGCGCGCTGCCGGGCATCGAAAAACACGAATCCCAGAAAATCATCGCCGTTGAACATCGGCACAGTGAAGGATGACAGGTACCCCTGCCCTTCCACCCAGCGGGCGTGGGCTGCCGGTGAACCGACTTCCTGCGGCACGTCATCCAGGACTCGTACTTCGCGCTTACGCACCAATTCACTCAGTGAATAGCTGTTCGACAGCTTGAATTCGTACCCCGTCAAGGTCTCCCCGCCCCGCGTGCTGTTGATGAATGTCTTCAACAAATCATCTTCGCTGTCGTACAGAACACAGGAGAATCTGTCCACGACGGGAAACCTGTCCAGCACCCGCGCATGAAGTGCGGCAATGTGTTCGGTCATGCTCTCCGAATGGTGCAGGAGCGCAGCAGTGGAAAATTTCATTGTTTTAAAACTCTGATCAACGGTCGACGGTGCGATTGGCGTCGACAAATTAGGTGATCATAAAGGGATTCGTCAATGCCATGAGAATAGCCCTGCGCCCGCCGGGGCTGACAGCCCTCGTGAGCGATGTTGTCAGACTCACCATGCCTTCAGAGACTCAAGCGCATCCGGAAATGCGGAATCCCCGCCTCCATGAATTCCTCGCCTTCGCGCTTGAATCCGTGTTGCAGATAGAAGCCGGTCGCATGGGTCTGGGCGTGCAGCACCAATTCCGCGTAGCCGAGGCGCCTGGCCTCAGCGAGCAGCGCTCGCAGTACCTCGGTCCCGATCCCCTGATTCCGCGCTGATTTCCGAACTGCCATTCGTCCGATATGCCCGTCCGGAAGCAAGCGCCCGGTCGCGACCGGCTGCCCTTCCTCGTCATAGGCCACGGCATGAATGCTGACCTCGTCAGCCTCATCCCATTCCAGCTCGACCGGCACCCCTTGCTCGACCACGAATACCTCGATGCGCAAGGCCTGCGCATGCTCGCGGACACTGTCCCAGTCGCCGATGACGATACGCGGGTTCATGCTTGCACCGGCAGCGCTTTTTCAAATGCGGTGAGGACTTCCCGCCAATGGGCGGGAACGGGCTCGCTCTGCCGCACCCGGCTATTGGCGTGCACGTACATCATCTCGCCCGACACCAACATCGCATCGCCACGATAGATCTCCAGCACGAAACGCAGCGAACTGCGGCCCAGGGCTGCGCAGCGCACGCCGATCACCAGCATGTCGTCAAAGCGGGCAGGCGCGTGGTATTCGACCGTTGCCTTGCGCGCAAACAGCTCCAGCCCGGCGTCGGCCTGGGCGAGCACATCGGGCAGGCCCGTGGCGCGCCAGTACTCGGTGAAGGCGACATCGAAGTAATTCAGGTAATTGCCATTGAAGACAATGGCTTGCATGTCGACCTCGGACCATCGCACGCGCAGCGCGTGGGTAAAACTGAAATCCTGTTTGGCCATGTTCTGGAGTTGTCGGGCGTCTGGTGGTTTTTACGAGTTGTCTTTATCCGGCGAGGTGCTGCGCCAGCCAGGCATTCACGCGCCCGGGCTGTTCGTGCACCAGCCAGTGGCTGGCATCGGGGACGCGGGTCACGGTCAAGTCTGCGACGAAGCGATCGAGGCGATCGACCAGCGATGGCAGCATGGCCTTGTCTTGCTCGCCCCAGAGTACCCTCACCGGCACCGTGACCTGGAATTTGGCCGGATCGAGCGTGATGCCCGCGGCGCCGGCTTCAGTCGCGGTCGGCGGATGAAGGGACGATGCCCGATAGTAATTGACGCCGCCCCGCAGGCCCCGACGCCAGCACGCGTGATACGCCGTTCGCGTGGCAGCATCGAACCATGCCGGGCTGGCCCCCATGCCCAGCATCAGCTGCTCCATCCCCCTGAAATCGTCCCTCGCCAGCGCCAGCTCCGAGCCCTCGGCGCGCAGCCAGTTCATGTAGCGGCTCGCTTCCTGCTGTGCGTGATCATGCGCCAGGCCTTCGGCAAACGGCACCGGATGGGTCGCATTGATGATCAACAGTTTTCGAACCATTTCGGGATGCCTGATCGCGAATTGCCACGCCAGCGCACCTCCCCAGTCATGCCCGACCAGCACGCAGTCGCGATGCCCGAGCGCGCCGATCAGCTCGGCGATGTCCTGCAGCAGATAACGCGCCTTGTAGGCGTCGACGTCATGCGGTTGATCCGACAGGTTGTAGCCGCGCAGGTCGGGCGCGACGGTGAACCAGTCGCCGCCGAAGTGCCGCAGTTGCGCGTGCCACGCGTACCAGAATTCGGGAAAGCCATGCAGGAACAGCAGCAAGGGGCGGCCGGGATCGCCGGCGCTCGCATAGTGGAGTGTTATGCCGCCTGGCAGGCGGGCATATTGGCCGCTGCGCACGCTGACTTGCGCATTGCCATGGTTACCGGCCGCCGTGCCCATGGCTTTAGCCCTGTCCCTTCAGTCCGGCCCGCAGCTTCTCGCGCACATGCGGCGTTGCCTCGTAAGGATCGGAGGGATTGCGGCCTGCGAGGACGTCCTCCATCCGTCGCTGCACATTGCCGAGCGCCTGCGGATGGGAATAGATGTAGAACGTGCCGTCACGGATCGCACCAAACGTGCGCTCCGCCACCTCAGCGGCGCTGACCTTGCCGGAGGCGACGGCCTTCTCCAGCACCGCCTGCGATACTTGCTGGCTGATGGTCGGTGCGGTCTCGGCCTTCACGTCGTCGGGGCGGATCTTGTGCGACTGGCTGATACCGGTCTGCACGAAATACGGGCACAGTACCGAGGCACCGATCGGCGCCTCGACCAGCCACAAGTCGTGATACAGCGACTCGCTCAGCGACACCACCGCATGCTTGGACACGTTGTAGACACCCATGGTCGGCGGGTTCAGCAAGCCGGCCATCGATGCGGTGTTGACGATGTGACCTTCGTAAGCCGGGTCACGTTTCGCGCAATCAAGCATGATCGGCGTGAAGACGCGCACGCCATGAATCACGCCCCACAGGTTCACGCCCAACACCCATTCCCAGTCAGCCTGCGTGTTCTCCCACACCAGTCCGCCGGCACCGACGCCGGCATTGTTGAACAGAAGGTGAACGGCGCCGAAGGCGTCCATTGCCGCTTGCGCCAGAGCCTCGACCTGCTCGCCCTTGCGCACGTCGCAGCTTTGCGCGACGACGGCCGTGCCGGCTGCGCGCAATTCATCGGCGAACTGCTGCAATGCCGGTTGCTGCACATCCGCCAGCACCAGCTTCATGCCCAGCCGCTGCGCCAGCAGCGCAAACTCGCGACCGAAGCCGCTGGCGGCACCCGTGATGACGGCGACACGGTCCTTGAATTGTTTCATCGTCTGTCCCCGGCAATCCGCGTCAGACCAGCTTGACCAATTGCTTGCCGAAGTTCTTCCCGCGCAGCAGGCCCATGAAGGCCTCGGGCGCGGATGCCAGTCCATCGGACACGGTTTCGCGATACTTGAGCTTGCCTTCGGCCACCCGTTGGCCAAGTTCGGTCAGGCCCTGGGGCCAGAACTCCATGTGTTCGGACACGATGAAGCCTTGCACCAGCAAGCGCATCGATAGCACCGCATGCAGGTTATGGATGGGCATGGGGTTGCCGTCATAGCCGGAGATCAGTCCGCACAACGCAATGCGACCAAACGGGTTCATGCGGGCCAGCGTCGCATCCATCACCACGCCGCCCACGTTCTCGAACAGACCGTCGATGCCGTCCGGCGCCGCGGCCTTCACGTCCTTGAACAGGTTGCCGCCCTTGTAGTCGACGCAGGCATCGAAGCCCAGCTCGTTGACCACATAGTCGCATTTCTGCTTGCCGCCGGCGATGCCGATCACGCGGCAGCCCCGCAGCTTCGCCAATTGACCCACCACGCTGCCGACGGCGCCGCTGGCGGCCGACACGGCAATGGTCTGGCCCGCCTTGGGCTGGATGATCTGCGTCAGCCCGTACCAGGCCGTCATGCCCGGCATGCCGACGGCGCCAAGGTAGGCCGACAAAGGGACGGGGCCGTCGGCGACTTTTTTTAGCATCGTCCCGTCTGACACACCGATCTCGGACCAGCCGAACATGCCGACGACCTTGTCACCGGCCTTGAATTTCGGATGGCGGGACTCGACGACCTCGCCCACGGTGCCGCCGATCATGGTCTCGTCCAATGCCTGCGGCGCGGCATAGCTCTTCACGTCTTCCATGCGCATGCGCATGTAAGGGTCGAGCGACAGATAGTGGTTGCGCACCAGGATCTGGCCGTCAGCGATGGCCGGCACCGGCAAAGTCTCGAGGCGGAAGTTGTCCGCCGAGACCACGCCCTGCGGGCGCGAAGCCAGAACAATCCTCTGGTAAGTGCTCATCGTCGCATTCCTTTTTACAGTTTGGCGGCAGCGTCCAGCCGCTTCAGGTATTTGAAGGTGCCCATCGCCTTGGCGACCAGCTTGTCGCCATCATGCAGATCGGCTTCACAGAAGCACATCGTGGTCGAGCGATGAAAGGCATGGCCGGTGGCGACCAGTCGATTGCCGGGCCTGCCGCCGGGCTGCAGGAAGCTGGTCTTCATCTCGACCGTGACGCCGGCACGCGAATCCGGATCCAGCGACCGGCCCGCCAGCGACATCGCCACATCGAGCAAGGTCATCACCACGCCACCATGCGTGACCTGCCAGCTGTTCATGTGGCCGGGCTTCAGGTCGAGCGCGATTTGCGCGCGGCCGTCGCCCATGCCAAGGAACTCGACGCCAAGCTCCTGGAGGAACGGGATCTCGACCGGGAATGCGGGCTTGTCCATGCCAGTGGTCGCCTTCAGGCGGCGTAATCCATGCACTGGCGCGCCTGGCGCACGGCACCGACGAAAGGCTTCAGTGCCACATGTTGCGGGTGGTTCTGGTAAGCGTTGAGCGCGGCGGCCGATGCAAATTCGGAGTAAAGCACCACGTCATAGGTGCACTCCAGCCCCGGCTCGGCGAGCGCCACTTCGAATTTCAGTATGCCGGGCACAATGTCGGCGCAGGCGTCGAGCAACGCCTTCATCTTGCGCGCATTGGTCGCTTTGTCCGCGCCTTCGGCTTCCTCTTTCAACTGCCACATCACGATGTGCTTGATCATGCTTGTTGCCTTACTTGTACTTGGTTTCGGGTTGAGGGTGTCGTGAACGTCAGAACCATGCGTCCTGCATCTGCAGCGCAGTGGCGTCGAGCGAGGCCAGCAAATCGAGCTGGGCATCGACCTTGATCACTTCATTCGCATGGAACCACAGGCAAGCCTGGCGCTTGCCTGCATAGAAATCTGCATCACCGCCTGCATACTTGCCCGTCGCCGGTATGGCCAGATGCTGTTCGAGCCAGATCCAGCCCAGCACCAGATGCCCGAAGGCTTCGAGGTACACGGTGGCGTTGGCCAAGGTCAGGTTCAAGTCGCCGGTTGCGTGCAATTGCTGCGTGACCTCGGCCAGTCGCCGCCAGCGGCGCGCGAGCGCAGCCGCCTGCGGCATGTCGCCGGCACGTGCCACGGTCGCCATCAGCTTCTCGCTCAGCAAACGGAAAGCTTCGCCATGGCGCAAAGCCACCTTGCGGCCCAGCAGGTCGAGCGCCTGTATGCCGTGCGTGCCTTCATGAATGGGATTGAGGCGGTTGTCGCGGTAAAACTGCTCCACCGCATAGTCGCGCGTATAGCCATAGCCGCCGTGGACCTGTATCGCCAGCGAATTGGCTTCCAGGCACCATTGCGACGGCCACGATTTCGCGATCGGGGTCAGGATGTCGAGCAGCAGCGTCGCCTGCGCGCGCGTCCCGGCGTCGGCGGCGGTCTTTTCATCGTCGACCAGCCGGGCGCAATACAGCACCAGTGCCAGCGCACCTTCGACATAGGCCTTTTGAGCCAGCAGCATGCGCCGCACGTCCGCATGCTCGATGATCTTCACTTGCGCCTGCGACGGATCCTTGGCCTGCGGATGGCGACCTTGCGGGCGGTTGCGCGCATAGTCCAGCGCATGCAGATAGCCGGTATAGCCCAGCATCACCGCGCCCAGGCCGACCCCGATGCGCGCTTCGTTCATCATGTTGAACATCGCGGCCAGACCCTGATGCAGGGTGCCGACCAGATGGCCGACGGCGCCCGCTTGCCCGCCCGGACGGAACTTGCCCTCGCCGAAATTGAGCAGGCAGTTGGTGGTGCCGCGATAGCCCATCTTGTGGTTCAGTCCTGCGAGGGCAACGTCGTTGCGCTCGCCGAGGCTGCCACCGTCATTCACCAGGAACTTCGGCACGACGAACAGCGAAATGCCCTTCACGCCCGGGATCAGCTTGCCATCCGGACCCGGCACCTTGGCCAGCACCAGATGCACGATGTTCTCGGACAGCTCATGCTCGCCGCCGGAGATCCACATCTTGTTACCGCGCAGCCGGTAGCTGCCATCCGGCTGTGGCTCGGCACGGGTCGTGATGTCGGACAGGCTGGAACCGGCCTGCGGTTCGGACAGGCACATGGTGCCGAGGAAGCGCCCGGCCAGCAGGGGCTTCACATAGGTGTTGACCTGTTCGCTCGTGCCGCACTTGAGCAGCGTGTTCGCATTGCCGATGGTGAGCATCGGGTAGGCCGACGTCGCGACGTTGGCGCCCTTGAACCACGCGAAGCCGGCCTTCTCGATCACGCAGGGCAGTTGCATGCCGCCCAGCGCATAGTCTTGTCCGGCCGCCATCAGGCCCGCATCGCAGAAGGCTTTCAGTGCCGTGCCGACTTCGGGAATCAGTGTGACCTTGTCGCCGTCGAACGTGGGCTCATTGAGGTCGGATTTGCGGTTGTGCGGCGCGAACTGATCGGTGGCGAGCTGCTCGCACAGATCAAGGACCGCGTCGAAAGTCTCGCGATTGTGGTCGGCAAACCGCAGACGCCCGCACAGCGCGCCCGCATCCAGCCACTCGTACAGCAGGAAGTCGAGGTCGCGCCGGGAAAGGATCAGGCTCACAACACTTCGAACAGGCCGGCAGCACCCTGGCCGCCGCCGATGCACATGGTGACGACCACATACTTTGCGCCGCGGCGCTTGCCTTCGATCAGCGCGTGGCCGGTCAGCCGCGCGCCGGACATGCCGTAGGGATGGCCGAGCGCGATCGCGCCGCCATTGACGTTGAGCTTGTCCATCGGGATGCCGAGCTTGTCCGCGCAATACAGCACCTGCACCGCGAACGCTTCATTCAGTTCCCACAGGCCGACGTCATCGACCTTGATGCCCGTATGCTTCAACAGCTTGGGGATCGCGAACACAGGGCCGATGCCCATTTCATCCGGCTCGCAGCCGGCAACGGCGAATCCGCGGAATACCCCCAGCGGCTTCTTGCCGGCCGCTGCGGCCGCCTTGTCGCTCATCACGATCGCGACCGAGGCACCATCGGAGAACTGGCTGGCATTGCCGGCGGCAACCACGCCACCCGGCATTGCGGTGCGAATCTGGGACACGCCCTCATAGGTGGTGTCGCCGCGAATGCCCTCATCGGCCGTGACGGTCACTTCGCGGGTCACGATCTGGCCTGTGTTCTTGTCGGCGACCGCCATGCGGGTGGTCACGGGCACGATCTCGTCGTCGAACTTGCCGGCCTCGCGCGCCGCCGCTGCGCGCAACTGGCTCTGCACACCGTAGTGATCCTGGCGGTCGCGTGCGATGTTGTAGCGCTTGGCGACGTTCTCGGCCGTCTGCAGCATCGGCCAGTAGATTTCCGGCTTGTGCTCGGACAGCCAGTCTTCCTTGAACATGTGCATGTTCATTTCATTCTGCACGCAGGAGATGGACTCGACGCCGCCGGCCGCATAGATGTCGC